>Ga0265592_1000250_pt1 | contig 30621 bp, 42 predicted proteins | sample saktaG_7_FD_190141 | JGI IMG/M metagenome (GOLD analysis project Ga0265592, IMG submission 190141) | Saline water microbial communities from Sakinaw Lake, British Columbia, Canada - sak_2010_1_5_120m | ecosystem: Environmental > Aquatic > Non-marine Saline and Alkaline > Saline ... | reverse complement strand
TGTTCAACACTACATTGCTTCTTCTCAACCCTGGGTTTGTTAGTTTTAACATTTTTTTACATTGATACCTCGCCCTTTAGGGCGGGGTTATTTCATTTTTAATCTGACTTACTTAAGAAATTATCATATAAAAAGCATATGAATTTAAAATCTAAATAACTTTCTTTCATAATCTTTTTAAACTAAAGAAAATTCGCATTTTAATGAATGAAAACAAAAAACTTATTTTTATTGAAAATAATTCCCTTTACATAAAAAAATATAGTTCAAAGGATTCCCTTTTGTCTAAAGATCAACTAGGAATTTTTTAAAACCTCTTATCAAATTACAATGAAAATTTTAATCACCGGTGCAAAAGGCTTATTGGGATCTAATTTAGCTTTTATATATTCTAAAAATCATGAGATTTATGCTACTGGAAAAAATAAACCTAATTTCAAAAATTGTTTCAATTATGAATTGGATATTACTAAAAAAGAAGATATAAAAATAATTGAAAAAATAAAGCCAGAAGTAGTAATCCATTGTGCGGCTCTTACAAATCTTGATTTTTGTGAAGAGAATAAAAAAATTGCAGAAAATATAAATTCTGAGGGCACAAAAAATATTGCCAAGATTTGTGATAAAATTGGTTGTTATTTAGTTCATATTTCTACAGACGGTATATTTGATGGGAAAAAAGGAAATTATTCAGAGAGAGATATTCCTTGCCCAATAAATATCTATGGAAAGACCAAACTTATGGCTGAAGAACAAATAAAAAAAATTAATAAAAAATATTTAATTTTAAGAACAACTATTTATGGGTGGAATTCCCAAGATAAATTCAGTTTAGCTGAATGGATGTTAGATAAATTAAAAAAGAAGGAAAAATTTTCTGGATTTGAGGACATTTATTTTTCTCCAATTTTGGTTAATAATTTGGCACGAGTAATTTTAGAGCTTATTTCAAAAAAATATAATGGAGTTTTAAATATAACTGGTTCTGAAACTTGTTCTAGACTAGAATTTGCAAAAAAAATAGCAAAAATATTTGAATTAAATGAAAGTCTTATTTATCCTTTAAATTCTGAAAGAATTAATTTTAAGGCAAAAAGAGGAAAAAATTTAAGTTTAGATATTGGAGAAGCTAAAAAAATTCTGCAAACCTCTTTATTAGGTGTTGAAGAAAGCTTAAAAGAATTTAAAGAATTAAGAGATAATGGTTTTGTTGAAGAATTAAAAAGACAGAACATATAAAAACTATATGGATGCCTACTCTAGAGTATTCTAATCCATAATGTTTTTAAATTAAAAATACTTTTAAATAAATGAATAAAAAACTAATTTTTATAGAAAATGAATTTCATGCAAAAGAATATTTGAAAAATAAAGAGAAATTTAAGGGATTTACTCCAATAACATTTAATTTTTTAGCTGAACAATTGTTAGAAAAAAATAATATAAAATTTAAATTGGAAGAAGTATATGAAAAGGAAAATATGTATAAGGGGGTGTGCTCTTCATCAATTAAAAATGCTAAAGAAATTATCAAACAATTTCCTATTATGTATAAAAATATTGAGTTAATGTCTCTATTTTTTTATGAATTATATATTTTGTTTTCATCTTCAAAAAGAAATTTAATTCTTTTTAAAGAAATTATTAAAAAAGAAAAACCAAAAGAAATGCTTGCTTTTGAAGCCAAAAATAAGTTTTTTGAAAGAGAATTTGGTTCAACAATAATTCCAAATATTTTTAAAGGAAAAATCCAAAAAATAAAATATGATTTTCCTAAACAAAAAAGCTCTAAAAAAGAAAAATTAATTAAAATTTTTATGTTTGTTCAACAAATCCTTGCAAAAATTCTTCTAAGATTAGCAAAAAATAAAAATAAAATTTTTGCTCTTGGCGGAGAACAATATTATAAAAAAGTTTTAGAATCTTTAGCAAAAAAAAATAAAATAATTAGTTTTAGCCATTCAATTGGAAAAAGTTTTTTTGCTTCTAATACCTTTGTACCTCACTATGAATTTAAAGGAATGAAAATTTTAGGAAATAAAAAATTTAAAAAAGAATTAGAAAAATTTATTAAAATTATTGAAGATTCTAAATTAAATAAAACTATTGGAATGGAAAAAGAAATAGAAAAAAGGGTAAAAATTTACTTAAAACAATTAATTAAATATAGATTTATTGAATCTTGTGAAAAAATAAATGAAGTTTTAGGTGTTTTAAAAAAACAAAACATAAAACTTTTTTTATCTAGTGCTGATAGTGATCCCTCAAACCTCATTATTTCAAGAGTTGCAAAGGTATTTGGTGTACCAACAATTGGGTTTCAGCATGGATTGGCTCCTGTTCCAGAAATGGATAAAATATCGGAATCAGATTATTTTCTAGTTTATGGACCAAAAATAAAAAAAGAATATTTAAAAGGGGATTATTCAAAAAAGAAAATAGAAATAATTGGGTTTCCTAAATGTGATTGTTTTAAAAATGAAAACAAAAAGAATACTAAAAAGATTATTTACGCTATGGAAATTGGAAGTGGAAATAGGTCTCTTACTCCCGAAATCCAATTAACTAAAAGAAAACAAAAAATAATTTTAAGAAGAATTTTTAATGTTTTAAAAAAATTTCCAGATTATAAATTAATTATTAAAACACGTGTTAAATGGGATATGAAAGGACTTCCAGAAGTAATTGCAAAAGAAGAAGGATTTAAAAATTTTCAAGTTATTGAAAAAACCAATAATAATGACTTAATTAATGATTGTGATGTTTTTCTTATGAATCAAACAACAATGGGTCTTGAAGCACTTATTTTAAATAAACCAGTTATTTCTGTTAGTTTTAAAGAATATGATAAAATAAATCCTTATAGAAAAATAAAAGGAGTTCCAATAACCAATACTGAAAAACAGCTTGAAGAAGCAATTAAAAAAGCAATTAATGAAACAGAACAAGATGTTCTGGTTAGAAGAGAATCTTTAAATAAATTTATGCCTACAGATGGAAAAGCTTCTGAAAGAGCATTTAAAATTATTGAGGAAATACTAAATGAAAAAAATCTTAATAAATTTGTTGAATTATAATAACTCACCCCCCACAAATAATTTTTATTATTAGAGGTGAAAAAAACATAATTAAAATAGCAATAAAAATAGAAAGGGGCAAGACTGTCTTAATTGATTTTTTTAAACTCCTTTTTAATCTTTCTCCTTTTAATCTTGAAAAAATAGGAAAAAGTACAATAGAAAATCCTAAAAGGGCAGAGGCAGCTCCAATTAAATGAAATGCTGCTGAATAATATCCAATAAATTCTACGTCAATAAACCGCCCCAACAGAACCATATCTATGTAACCTAAAAATAATCCTAAAAAACTCATAGCTATTAATGGTATTATAAATTTATTTAATTCTATTTTTTCTTGCTTTGACTTTTAAAAAAGAAATCTTTTTCTTGCTCTTTAAAAAAAGGAAAATTAATGCTAAGAGATAAAGTAATGAAAGACAAATAATTATTGAAAAAAGAGTAAATTTGATTGAAAATGATTATTTCATTAAAATAAAAACCATAATTAAAATAAGGGACAATCTAAAAATTTGAAAAATAATTTCTTTATAAAAAGTTTCTTTAAATTTATTTACAGAGAAAAAAAGATCTTCTAAAAAATTAACAAAACTCAGGGAAAAAATATACAAGGAACCAGCAATTAATGCCCAAAAAATTGGCTTGTGATAATAGTTATTAGCAATAAACTTTGCAGAGAAAATTACAATTATTAATACAATTAAAACTAAAAACATCTTTAATTTTAATAGATAATCCAAATATCCTTTAGATTTAGCTTTCTTGTTTTCTCCTAAGAAACCTGAAACAAATTTTATTAATGCTGAACTATCCCCATATCTGTAAAACCCATAAATAAAAAAATTGTGGAAAGTGCTAAACTATATAATCCAAACAATTCAGGCATTAAAGCCCTTGCTAATAAAATAGTAAATAAAAGCCCTCCTGCTTTAGCGATTATTGTTTTAGAAATCTGAAAAGAACTATTTTTTATTGCCATCCCCTCATTCCCTAAAAAATCTCTTTTCTTATTTTTTCTGAAAATATTTATAAATTCAGTCTTTTCTTGTTTTATAAAAGATTCCTTAAACATTCAAGGAAATTGCTTTTTTATATCTTGTTAATAATATAAATAATCTGTCATACATATACTTAAAAAAGGCGATTTCAAAGAATATATTATGAAAAAATACTTCAAAGACAAAACAATTTTAATAACCGGAGGAACAGGTTTTCTTGGAAGAGCATTAATTAAAGAAATATTAAAATATAATCCAAAAAGGATAAGGATTTTTAGTAGAGATGAAGTTAAACATTATCAAACGCAAGAGATGTTTAAGAATAACAAATATAATATAAATGGGGGAATGGTTAGGAATTTAATTGGGGATGTTAGAGATTATGAAAGATTGAAAAAAGCTATGCAAAATTGCGACATAGTTATTCATGCAGCAGCATTAAAAAGAATTGATATGATTGAGTATAATGTTGAAGAATCTATTAAAACAAATATTGTTGGGACCTTAAATGTAGTAAATGCTGCTTTAGAAAATAAAGTAGAAAAAGTCATTTTTATTTCTACAGATAAAGCTTGTTCTCCAATTAATACCTATGGTGCTTGTAAATTTGTGAGTGAAAGAATTTTTGTTGAAAGCAATTATAATAAAGGCTCTGCTAAAACTTCTTTTATTTGTGTAAGATATGGGAATGTTATTAATAGTACTGGTTCTGTTATTCCTTTTTTTATAAATAAAATAAAAAATAACGAAGAAATCCCCTTAACAGATGAAAGAATGACGAGGTTTTTGATTACAGATAAACAAGCAGTTAATCTTGTTTTTAGAGCAATTAAATTCGGGATAGGTGGAGAAGTTTTTATTCCAAAATTACCTTCTTTTAATATGATTAATTTAATTGAATATTTAAAAGAAAGGTTTAATGGAGAAAATAAAATAAAGATAATTGGGTTGCGACCTGGAGAAAAAATTCACGAATTAATGGTGAATAAAACAGAATCTCCAAGAACTTATGAATTTGAAAATTGTTTAATAATCTCTTCTCAAATAGAAAAATATCAAAAAAAGAAAAAAGCAACTTATTTAAAAAAGGCAAGAAAAATTAATTTTGAAGAATATAGTTCTGAAAATAATTTATTAAAGGGTGAAAAATTAAAAAAATATCTTGATAAGGTAAATCTTTAAAATGAAAAAGAAAATTCTTGTTACATCAATCCATCCTGGAGGAATAAATGCAATTATCCCAGTTATTAAAAAAATAAATCAATCAAATTTATTGGAAACGATTGTTTTAGGACATTCTTGCATAAATATTTTTGAAAAAAATAGAATAGACTTTTTACCTTTACAAAATTATGATTATAAAATAATAGAAAAGATGATAAAAAAAGAAAATCCTTATTTGATTTTAAGTGGTGCTAATAGAGCTATAGAAAAAGATGGAAAAGAAAGTTTAGATTATCTTGTAACAAAATTAGCTAAAAATATGGGAGTCCTTTGCCTTTCAGTTTTAGATTTTTGGGAAAACTATGTGAAAAGGTGGGGGGTTATCCCAGAATATTTCCCGGATAAAATTGCTGTATTAGATAATACTGCTAAAGAAAATATGATTAAAGAAAATTTTCCCAAAGAAATTATTGAGATTACGGGAAATCCTTTTTTTGATGATTTGTTTATTCTAAAAGAAAAATATCAAAATAAAATAAAAGAATTGCGTTATAAATTAAATATTTCCGTTGATAAACAGATAATTATGTATGCTACTGATATAGATGATAGAATGAAGGATGATGGATGGGGTTTTAATAATATAGATTGTATTGAAGCAATTTGTGAAGGAATTGTAAGTGCAAAAAAATCGTCAGAAACAGAGATAATTTTAAAAAAACACCCAAGAGAAACTGAAGAAAATTTTTCAAAATTAAGCAAAATAATTTCAAAATATAATTTAAATTCAAAAAGAGATGAAAATGATATAAAATTAGTTTGTCTTGCATCTGATTTAATTGTGGCTCCAGTATCAACAATTTTATTTGAAGCTTCTTTAATGAATAAGGATACAATTAGTTTGCAGTTAGGAGATACAAAAGGATATAAATTCATTCCTTCTGAAATTGGGTTAGTTCCCTATGCTAACAACAAAAAAGAAGGAACTCAACTAATAAAAAATGTTTTAATAGATAAAAACTTTTTAAAACCATATAGGGAAAAAAGAAAAAATCTTAAGGTTGATGGAAAAGCAACTGAAAGAGTTGTAAATTTAATCTATAAAATGATAGGAGTTAAAAAAACATAAAATGTATCCAGGAATTGTTTTAGCAGATGAAACCTTTAAAGGAAAATTAAAAGAAGCTTGTAGATTAAGGGTAGATGCTGGAATAAATCTTTTAGAAAAAAGTTTAATTGATGTTTTAATTTTATCTGGAGGTGTTAGAAAAAGACCAGGATATAAAAAATTTATAGGAAATTATGAAAGCACTGCAAAAATAATGGAAGAATATGCTTTAAATAAAAATGTTTCTAAAGAGAAAATAATTTTAGAAAATTTATCTGAAGACACTGTTGGGCAATTTATTTTTCTAAGATATGGTATTTTTGAACAAAAAAAAATAAATTCTGGAATCATTATTACCCATGAAAATCATTCTCCAAAAATTTTTGAAATAACTAAAAAAGTTTTGGGAAAAAACTACAATTTTGATTATTTTCTAATTTCAAGCAAAAACAAAAAAGAAAATATCAAATCCTTTAAAAAAACCTTTAAAGGAGTGAATTTTAATTCCAAAGAAGAAGTCTTAGAAACCCTTTTTACAAAACATCCTTTTTATAATCACTCACCAATTTTTTATAGGCAAGAATTAAATAAGATGATTACTAAGAATTTATTATGAAAATACCTTATGGAAAACAAACAATAGATAATGAAGATATTAAATCTGTAGTGGAAGTTTTAAAAAGTGATTTTTTAACAACAGGTCCAAAAGTAAAAGAATTTGAAGAGAAGTTTGCAAAATATGTTGATTCAAAATATGCTATTGCTGTTTCAAATGGAACTGCAGGATTGTATTTAGCTTGTTTAGTGGCAGGGTTAAAAGAAAATAATGAACTAATTACAAGTCCTATGACTTTTATAGCTTCTGCAAATTGTGCTTTGTATTGTGGAGCGAAACCTGTTTTTGTAGATATAACTAACCAGGGTTTAATTAATGAAAAACAAATAGAAAAGAAAATCACTAAAAAAACAAAAATTATCGTCCCTGTCCATTATACAGGTCTCCCTTGTAATTTAGAACAAATACAAAAAATTGCAAAAAAATCTAATTTAATTGTCATAGAAGATGCTTGCCATGCTCTTGGATCTAAATATAAGAATTCAACAATTGGTGATTGTAAATATTCTGATATGACTTTATTTAGTTTCCATCCTGTAAAACATATAACTACAGGTGAAGGAGGCATGATAACTACTAATTCAAAAAAAATTTATGAAAAATTAATTTTGCTTAGAAATCATGGAATTACAAATGAAAAATCTAATTTAATTGATAAAAAAAATGAAAAATGGTATTATGAAATGCAAGATTTAGGTTTTAACTATCGTCTAACAGATATTCAATGTGCCTTGGGAATAAATCAATTAAAAAAGATAAAAAAATTCGTGGAAAAAAGAAGAGAAATTATGAACAAATATAATCTTGCTTTTGAAAATAATCCAAATATAGAATTAATAAAAGAAAAAAAAGACCAATTTAATGCCCACCACCTATATGTAATTAAATTAAAAAATTCGAAAATAAGAAGAGAATTATATTATTATTTAAGAACTAAAAATATTTTATGCCAGGTTCATTATATTCCTGTTTATTGGCACCCCTACTATAAAAAATTAGGATACAAAAAAGGTTTATGCCCCGAAGTTGAAAAATTTTATGATAGAATTTTGAGTATTCCTATGTATCCTTCATTGCAAGATTATGAACAAAATTATATTATTAAACAAATTTTAAATTTTTTAAAATGAATAAAAAAATTGGTATTATCATCCAAGCAAGAATGGGTTCAACGAGGCTGCCAAATAAAATAATGTTAGATTTAGCTGGAAAACCTGTTCTATGGCATGTTGTTGAAAGATGTAAAAAAGCAAATGTTGATGAAGTTATTGTGGCTACTTCAATAAATAAAGAAAATGATATAATTGAAAAATTTTGTAAAGAAAATGATTATTTATGTTTTAGAGGGAATGAAGATGATGTTTTAAAAAGATATTATGAATGTGCAAAAAAATTTGATTTAAATACAATAATTAGAGTTACAGGGGACTGCCCTTTAATCTCTCCAGAAATAATAAATTGTGCGATAAAAAAATTTAAAGAAAAAAAGGTAGATTATATGAGCAATGTTGCTAAAAGAAGTTTCCCACGTGGATTAGATGTAGAAGTTTTTAGTTTTAATACTTTAAAAAAAGCAAATAACCTTGCCAAAGATAAATTCTACAGGGAACACGTAACTGCTTTTATATATAATAATCCTAAGATATTTAAAATAAATGATTTAATTGCAGAAGGAATATTGAAAAGATCTGACATAAGAATTTGTATTGATACAAAAAAAGATTTAAATTTATTGACAAAAATTTATACATTTCTTTATACTGGGAAAATAATTCCTATTGAAGAAGTTATAAAATTTTTAGATAAAAATTCCAAATTGATAAAAATGAATCTTGAAAGTGAAAAAGAACAAAGAAACCAAAATATAGAAGAAAATGTTAAACAAGAATTTTTAGAAAATGAATATTAAAATAAGAGAAGTAAATGAATCTGATATAAATTTTTTATTTAAATTAAGAAATCGTCTTGAAACATATAAAGTATGTAAAAATCCTTATCCTGTTAAAGAAAAAGAACATTTAAATTGGGTAACTCCAATATTAAAAAAAGAAAGAAAAGATATTTTTTTATATATAATCTTATATGGCAGAGAAAAATGTGGGCAAATTAGATTTAACACACTAAATGAAAAAACCGTAGAGATAAATATCTCCATATTAAAAGAATTTTGGGGAAAAGGAATAGCAAGTTTTGCAATAAAAAAAGGGATTAAAGAAATGAATAAAAAAGGTATAAAAAAAATAATTGCAGAAATTAAAAAAGAAAACAAAGCTTCTCTTAATCTCTTCAAAAAAAATAATTTCCTTAAAATAAATGAGGAAGGAGAATATGAAATTTTTGAATTGGAACTGAAAAACAAAATTCCAATAGAAATTTCCGCAAGGCATGTTCATCTTTCACAAGAAGATTTAGAAATCCTCTTTGGTAAAGATTATAAATTGACCCTCTTAAAAAAACTATCACAGCCAAATCAATTTGCATCAAAAGAAAAAGTTCAATTAATAAATAATGAAGAAAAACTTTCTTTAAGAATTCTTGGCCCAACAAGAGAAAATTCTCAGGCAGAAATTTCAGTAAGCGATTCAATAAAATTGAAATTGGCTTTACTTCCTCCAGTTGCTCTTTCTGGAAATTTGGAAGGAGCTCCAGAAATTTTAATTAAAGGGGAAAAAGGAGAAACGAAAATAAAAGTAATTATTTCTCAAAGGCATTTGCATTGCTCTGAAGAAGAAGCAAAAAAGTTAGGAATAAAAAACAATCAGCTTATAAAAATAAGAATAAGTGGAAAAAGAAGTCTAATTTTTGATAATGTTGTTGCTCGTGTTGGAAAAGAGCACAAATTGGCTTTTCATATAGATACTGATGAAGGAAATGCATCTTATATGGAAAACATAGGAAAAATTATTGGTCTCAAAAAATGAAATTCAAAATAAAAAATAGAGAAATTGGAGAAGGAAATTCTGTTTTTATTGTGGCTGAACTCTCTGCAAATCATAATCAAAATTATGAATTGGCATTGAAAACCATAAAAGCAGCAAAAGAAGCAGGAGCAGATGCAATTAAATTACAAACATATACCTCTGATACTATGACCATAAATTCAAATAAAGAATTTTTTCAGATAAAACAAGGAACTATTTGGGATGGACAAACTTTATATGATTTATATAAAAAGGCGTATACCCCTTGGGAATGGCAGCCAAAATTAAAAGAATTTGCAGAAAAGTTAGGATTAATTTGTTTTTCTTCTGCTTTTGATAAAACTTCTGTTGATTTTTTGGAAAAAATGAATGTTCCTGCTTATAAAATTGCTTCCTTTGAAATAACAGACTTACCTTTAATAAAATATGTTGCATCTAAAGGAAAACCTATAATACTCTCTACAGGAATAGCAACAAAACAAGAAATAAAAGAAGCTGTTGAAATTTGCAGAAAAGAAAACAATAATCAGATTGCTGTTTTAAAATGCACCTCTGCATATCCTGCACCCCTCAAAGAAATGAATTTAAAAACTATTCCTGACTTAGCAAAAACTTTTAAAATTATTCCTGGTTTATCAGATCATACTCTAGGTATTTCTGCTTCCATAGCTGCTGTTACATTGGGTGCAAAAATAATTGAAAAGCATTTTATTTTGGATAGAAATTTGAGTGGGCCTGATTCTTCATTTTCCTTAGAACCAAAAGAATTCAAACAAATGACAGATTCAATAAGAGAAGTAGAAAAATCTCTTGGAAAAATAAATTATGAACTTACAGAAAAAGCTAAAATGAACAGGGATTTTTCTCGTTCATTATTTGGTATAAAAGATATAAAAGCTGGTGAAACTCTGAATGAACAGAATATAAAATCCATCAGGCCTGGATTTGGACTTGCTCCAAAATATTATGAAGAAATTATTGGAAAAAAAGCCAAAAAGGATATTGAAAGAGGAACTCCAATTTCATGGGAATTAATAGAAAATTAACCTATCTAAAATCATTCTTCAACACTTTTCACAACATCTGAAAAAGCAGGTCTTGTAATGAAAACTCCGACACTAATTCCAATTATAGTTGTTATTGCAAACCCTCTAAGTAGACCTGCCCCTGCCCAAATAAGAGGAAGCAAAGAAACAAATGCTGTAAGGTATGCCCCCATTATAATTGCAAAAGCTCGTTTAAATCTTTGTTTTAAACTTGAAATCGAACGATTTCTTGATTCATCCAAAATAACTATTTGGTCGTCAAAACCTGTTCCGATTGTTGCTAAAATTCCTGCAATACTTGCCATGTCCAAGTTCCATCCAATTAAACAAGCAACCCCAAGAATAATAATTATTTCAGAAGAACTAAATAAAATAACCATTAAAGAAGATTTAAAATTTCTATATCTAAATAAAATAATTAGAGAAGCAGAAATCAATGCAATAAATCCTGCGATTAAAATAAATTTTACAAAATCTTTTCCTAATGTTGGGGAAATTGCATCTAATTTAACGATTTCTAATTTGTAAGGCAAACTTCCTGTAATTAAAATTGTTTGAAGATTGTGCATTGATTCTTGGGCAGCTTCATATGCATCTGCTTCTGTTTCACCTGAACCTGAACCTGAAATTGAAATTTGCGTTGTAACTTGGCCTTTTAGAGATTCTCCAATTGACAAACTATCAACAAGTTTATCGTCAACATATAAATCTAATTTTTCAGAAAGATAATTTCCTTCAGGAGTAGAATTAACTTCTAATTTATCTGTAATTGCTGCATGTTTTTTTGCAGCGTCTCCACTTAAGGTTACTGAAAAACTAAACCTGCATGAATACCCTTCACTTGATGCTCCACATGATTCTATTCTTGCATTTTGTGCATCTCTTCCAACAGAAGCAATATCTTTTTCTCCCCCGATAAAAACAGTTTCATTTGCTATTTTTGCTTCAAACTTTCCTTGCTCTGAAATAAGTTTTTCTAAATCATTTGGGGTTGCTCCTGCGATTTCAACTCTTATCCGATTATTTCCTTCTAAATCTAAAGAAGGGAGGACAGAAACATCTTCAATTCCATAAACATTTAATCTATTGCTTAAAACATCAACAAGTTCTCCAATTTCATCTGCAGAAAGTTTAATATCTTTTGCCTGAACCAAGGCTCTTGTTCCTCCTGCCAAATCTAATCCAGACTTTAAATTTGTTTTAGGAATTTCTGAAACAATTATTTGTGGTGCTTTATTAGAGTATAAAATGAATTCTCCTTGGTTTGTTTGGATTATTGTTTTAACATTTTCTTCTGAAATAAATTTTCCTTGAATATAATTTGTATAATCTTCTATTGTTTTTACTTTTTTTCCATCAACTGAAATAAGAATTTGCCCTGTTCTTAGTCCCTGTTCAAAAGAGGTAGAATTTTGTTCAACACTTTTAATTAAAATTCCATTTTCAAAAAAGCCTTGAAAGTTTACAATAGAAATTACTGAAAAAATTAAAAAGATTATTAAAAGCCAAATTCTCCAAGTAAATTTAATTTTCATTTTTAGATTTTACATACCATTTAAGTAAAGACACATTTGTTATCCAAGTGTTTAAAATATCAAAACCAAGCCCAATAACAAGAATTGTAAAAATTTTTGTTAGAATTGCAGAGAAAGAACTTACAATAATTAATGCTATTAAAAATGCAACTAAAGACGTTAAAGTCATAGTCATCCCTGTTTTAAAAGAACTAAAAATTCTTTCGTTCAAAGTTCCTTCTTTTTTTAAAATTCTATTTGTTAAAAGAATATCTGTGTCAACAGAATACCCTATCAGCATTACAAAAGCAATAATTCCTACACTTGACATTTCAATTCCCAAAATATTCACAAGTGCTAAGGTCATCAAAATATCTGCAAAAGCAGAAATTATTACAGCTAAACTTGGAACATTATATTTAAGATAAATAATAAGATTTACAACGAGAACTAAAAGAGAAAAAATCAAAGCTTGTTGAATTGTTAAAACTTTAAAGATAAAAAATAAAATAGGCGAAAGAATTCCTAGTAAAGTTATTAGAACTTTTATTTTTTTTTGTTTCCCAAATAAAAAGAATACCACAATCCCCATAAATGTAAATGCATAAATTATTGCTAAAAGAAGTTGATTAAAAAAACTTTTTCCTAAACTTGAACTTGTATATTCAAAACTGCTATTTTCTTTTGTTAATTTATAACCAAGATAATTTTCAAGTATTTCTGTTGTTTCTTCTCCGTCAGAAGTTGTCTCGATAGTAATCCCTTTTTGTTCTCTTGTAATTAAATCATAAATTTCCCTTATATTTAAATCCATTAATTTTGAAGATAAATCATTTTCAATTTGGATTTTCTCTAAATTATCATAAAGAGTAATTGAGGTTCCTCCTGTTAAAGAAATGTCTCTGTGCATAATATCTCCATTTTGAGAATAAAAAATAAACAAATAAGAAAGAGAAAAAAGAAGTAAAAAAGCTGGAACTAAAAGTAACAACTTGTAATATTTATCGTGCCATTGCTTTTTTTGTTGTGTTTCTTGTTCCATTTTAAATGCGCGGGCCGGGATTCGTGGGTCACTTTGTTCCCCGTCGCCTGCTATTGATTGTTTGAATCAGACGAAACCCAAGGGTTCTCATCTAATTATGCGCGGGCCGGGATTCGAACCCAGGTCAACTGGTTGGAAGCCAGTTATACTACCACTATACTACCCACGCATATATTAAATATTCTGAAGGCAGTTTTAAAGTTTACGCACCTGGTAGGATTTGAACCTACGACTTCTTCCTTTCTGCGAAATCAAGTTCCTTGAATGTAAAACAACTTTTTCATAGGGGGGAAGCGCTCTAATCCAAACTGAGCTACAGGTGCATGTGGGTGGAAGGATTCTCATGCGAGACAACACAAGTTTTTCTCGCGCTCTTTCCTTAGCATTTAAACTTCTTTGTTCAAATCCCAAATGTGGGTGGAAGGATTCGAACCCTCGTAGGCATAAAGCCACTAGAGCCTTAATCTAGCCCGTTTGACCACTCCGGCACACCCACATAGTTTTAAGACAATTTTACAATATAAAAAGTTTTATAAACAGAAATCTTCTTGAATTTTTGGAGACAGTCATAATAGGTTGGAAACACCTGTTCCCTTTCCGAACACAGAAGTTAAGCTTCCTATGTTGGTGTCAGTAGTGGCCCACAAGCTGCCAAAACATCAAACTGTCTTTCACTATTTTTTTAAAGTTGTTTTAATTCTATAAAAGTAACAAACAAAAGATTTATAAATATCTCAAGACATAAAAGAAAAATGGAAGGAAAAAAGCAAAGAATTCAAGAGCTTAAAAAAGAATTAGAAAAGAGAATTGAAAGAAAGATAGCCCGCTTACGGAACTTTAACGAACTAACCTCAAAATTTGAAGAATGGGAAGGTGTTTGTTCTAAATACGGAAGAGAATATATTACTCACTTAATAAACAATAATAACTTAATACATTTTTTTCCAAACTGGGTGAAAGATTACTTAGAAGAAAGAACATGTACAGGTGGGTTCTCCATCTATACAGATGCAATAAGGAATCAAAGAGAAGACCCCCTTTTGTAAAAAAATAACAAATTGCATCCACAGGTATTTTAAAAACCTCAACCACACAAACAAAAAAGAATGCTCAACAATTTCAAATCCAGACGAGTTCTTTAGGAGATTAGCCCCCTTAATGATAAAAATAGCATTTAGGACTCTTAAAGAAAAAGAATATATAGAATACTCCTCTAAATATAAAAAATTATATTATCCCACACAAAAAGATAAGGGAAAAGCATTAAAGTAAATTTTTCTTTAGGAAATTATGAATTTTAAAATCTCAAAAACAGAAACTGAAAAACAAGTTAATGAATTTTTTTCTAATATAAAAAACAAAACACCTAAAGAAATTAAGAAAATTAAAAAACTTGCAATGAATAAAAAAATTCCATTAAAAGAAAAAAGAAAATTATTTTGTAAAAAATGTTTAACTGCTTTTTCTGGGAAGGAAAAAATTAGAATAAAAAAAGGAATTAAATCAATTGTTTGTGAAAAGTGTGGGATTATTAATAGGTGGAAAATTAGTTAAAGAATCCCTTCTATATTTTTATATAAAACATTTTCCAAATCTTTTTTAGGCAACTTTAAAAGAGATAATCTTGCTAAAGTTTTTTTCGGTGATTCTTCTGGGAAATCAGAACCAAACAAAAGTTTTTCACTTCCAACAAGGTTAAAAGCTTCTTTAAGAATTCCAATTTCATTTATCGTAGAAATGTCAAACCAAAGTTTTGGAAAATTTTTAAGTTCTTTAAGAGTTTTCAGGATTTGATTTTTATCTAAAGGATTGTAATCTGCTCCAAGATGTGCTAAAATTATTTTCAAATTTGGCGTGTCTTTGTAAATATCTTGTTGAATCCTCTCAATTCTGTTTGAGCCTGCATGTAAAATTAAAGGTAATCCTTGTTCTTCCATAAACTTGTAAGTCTCTTTAAAATCTTGTGCAAAAGTAGGTTGTCTTGTTATTTTATCTCTAAAAGTATATTGACCATAGTCATGTTCTTTAAATCCTTTTGCTCCTTTTGAAATCCAATATTCTGGTTTTGTGTCAATAACTGAAAAAGGGATTATTTCTGAATGCAATTTTGCTTGTTCTAAAATATAATTATTTGCTTTTTCCAAATCAACATATTTGCTTGGCATTGGGAAAACAATTGTTTTATATATCCCTGCTTCCTCCATATTTTTTAAAATATCTTGCTCTCCAAAATTCCGATGACAATAAGTATTCACGATAAAATCATTTTCCGGATAATCTTTAGCAAGCCATCTTTCAAAATGCAAATGGTTATGGCAATCAATAATTTTCATTTTAATTTAAATCCCCCCAACAAAATTTAATTAATCTTAATTCATTTTCTTCAAGAAAACCTTTTTGCCTTAAATCATTCATCCTTTCTTTAGAGACAAACTTAAAACCAGATTTTAATAAGAATTTTAATGAAGAACTATTTGATTTATCAAGTGTAGAAAATAAAATTTCAAGATTGTCTTTTTTTATTAACATTTTTGTTGCAGATTCTGCTAAACCCTTACCCCTAAATTTTGGTTCAATTGCAAGTTGTATAAATCCAGAATGCTTAGGGAAAAAAGGAATAAAATAACCAACAACACCAATCTTAATCCCTTTCAAAATTATTGTATAATAAATAGTTCTATTGCTTGGTGGAAGAATTTTCTCATGCCCTTCTAAAGACTCAAAGTATTTTTGGTTGAATTGTCCTAATAGCATAAAAAATATAATGCAGAATAGTATAAAAATCCTTCTATTGTTGTAACTATTAAGTTATATTATTAACTCTTATTAAACCTTCCAACAAGTTCGATTGAATCTTCTTGACCTAAGAAAACTGCTCTGCAACAAAATCTTTCTAATCCAAGCTCATCTAAAACTTTTTTTGCGTTTTTTCCTTCTGCTATTCGCTTTTTGAATTCTTCCCATAGGTGACCAATTGGTTTTCCACATGAAAAGCATCTAACAGGGATTATCATAATATTAGTTCTTTCTTTTTGTTTTTAAAACTTGTGATTCATTAAATTTATATACACTTTAACGTTCTGAAAATAATGGTAAAAGAACAAATAATACGGCTCGAAAATGTGTATAAACATTATTTTATGGGAAAAAGTATTGTAAAAGCTCTTGATGGGGTAAGCGTAGAAATAACAAAAGGGGATTTGTTGTAATTATCGGCCCAAGCGGGTCTGGAAAAAGCACATTAATGAATATGATTGGGGCTTTAGACTTTTCTTCTGAAGGGGAAATTTATCTTGATGGTCAAGACATAGAACATCTTGAAGAATCTGAACTTGCACAAATACGGGGCAGTAAAATTGGTTTTGTGTTTCAAACGTTTAATTTAATTCCAACTTTAACTGCATTAGAGAATATTGCTCTTCCCATAATGTTTCATAAAATTGAAAGAAACGAAAGAATAAAAAGAGCTGAAAAAATTTTAAAAGAGGTTCAATTAGAACACAGAAGAGATCACCTTCCAAATGAACTTTCTGGTGGAGAAAGACAAAGAGTAGCTATTGGGAGGGCACTTGCAAATAATCCAGAAGTGATACTTGCAGATGAACCCACAGGAAATCTTGATACGAAAACAGGAAAAGATATTATGCAACTTTTTGTTAATTTAAATAAAGAAGGGAAAACTATTATTCTTGTTACACATGATATAAACCTTATTGATTATGCCAAGAAAGTTTTAAAAATACAAGATGGGAAGATAGTTTATCAAAAAACAAGAAAATGACATCAAAAAACCTTTTATTCGTATTTTGTATTCTTTTGCTTAGTTTAAGCTCGGTTTCAGCTATTTCAATTAAAGATGTTTCTAGTTCTCCCCTTCAAGTTGAACCAGGGGGAACTGCAAGCATAACAATTGAAATCGAGAACACATTTGAAAAAGATGTTTTTAATTTAAATGTAAAATTAGATTTAAGTGAAAGCCCTTTTGCACCTTATCAATCCAGTTCTGAAAAATTTGTTGAAGAACTTCTTGAAGGAGACGATGAAAAGTTTACATACAGATTAATTGTTTTGCCTTCAACTTCTTCTGGGATTTACAAAGTGCCTGTTCAAATAAACTATGAAGATGAAGATGGGAATACTTCGATAAAAACAGAATTAATTAGTATTACTGTAAATGCAGAACCTGAATTAAAAATTTCTGTTGAAGAACCTTCTGCTTTAATAAGGGGGCGTGAAAATAGTTTTTCTTTGAAAATAATTAATTCTGGTTTAGCAGATGTTAAATTTGTTTATTTTTCTGTTGGGAATATGAATGGAATAAGTTTCCTTTCTGAAAAAGAACAATATATCGGAGATATTGATAGTGATGATTATGATTCTTTAGATTATCAAGTTTATCTTGATGAAAATGCTCAAAGCATAATTAATCTTCCTATAACTTTAAAATTTAGAGATGCCACAAATAAAGAATTTACACAAATAAAAACAGTTACTTTGAGAACATACTCTTTAAAAGAAGCCCAAACTTTGGGTCTTGCAAAAAAACCAAACTATATTCTGGGGATTATTATTGTAATAATTGTGGTAGGAATTTTCATTAGAAGTTTCCAAAAAAGAAGAAAAAAGAAGAAAAACACTAAATAAAATGAGAGATTATTTCTTTTTAGCATTTAATAATTTAAAGAGAAGAAAGCTTAGAGCTTGGCTTACTATGATTGGTATTTTCATTGGAATTGCTGCTGTTGTTGCTTTAATTTCTTTAGGCCAAGGATTACAGGGAGCTATTGAGGACCAGTTTGAAAAAATAGGAAGTGACAAAATAATGATTTATCCTGGTTCTTTATTTCAATTTGGTTCTTCAACAAGCGATTCTTTAAAATTAACTTCAAAAGATTTAGAATTTGTAAAAAATATGAAAGAGGTTGAAAATGTTGTTGGGTATGTAAGCAAAATAGGAAGAGTATCATATAAAGAAGAATTTAATGTTGGTTACATTGGAGGAATTGACCCTAAGGACATTGATTTTTGGCAAAGAGAATTTGATTATTTAAATGTTGCAGAAGGAAATGTTTTTGATAAAGGAGAAAAATACAAGGCAGTTGTGGGATCTAATTATTATTCTGGGAATATTTTTGAAAAAGAAATTAGTGTTGGGAGTAAAATTTACATTGAAGGACAGGAATTTAGAGTTATTGGGATTACAAAAAAAACAGGAGACCCAAATGACGATTCTACTATTTACATTCCAAAAGAAACCCTAAAAGAAATTATGAACCTTGGGGATGAAGAAAGTATTTTGGAAATAAAAATTGCAGAAGGGCTAAATCCTGAAAAAGTTGCTGAAAAAATTAAAAAAGATTTAAGAAAATTTAGAGGTGAAAAAGAAGGACAAGAAACTTTTACTGTTCAAACCTTTGAGCAACTTTTAGAAAGTTTTTCAAGTATTTTTGGGATTGTTCAAGCAGTTCTTATTGGGATAGCTGCAATATCTCTCTTTGTTGGAGGAATCGGAATTATGAATACAATGTATACAGCTGTTTTAGAAAGAACAAAAGAAATTGGAACTATGAAAGCTGTTGGTGCAAAAAATTCAGATGTTTTACAAATCTTTTTATTTGAATCTGGTTTACTTGGATTGACTGGGGGGGCATTAGGAATTGCTCTGGGAGTGGGGTTAGGAAAATTAACAGAATATATTGCAAAAATTGGACTTGGAACAAACCTGTTACAAGCAAGATTCCCTTGGTATTTGATTGTTGGTGCTTTAACTTTTTCTTTTTTAATTGGAACTCTTTCAGGTGTTTTTCCAGCAATGCAAGCTTCAAAATTGAAACCTGCTGATGCTTTGAGATATGAGTGAAATTAAAAGAAAAAAATTATGATTTTAATCTTCGAGTAAAAGAAATTGCTGAAACGAAGTACTTCTATAATTTTTGATAAATTCTTAGAAGTTATAGAACATGAACTTCTTGATGAAAACTTTGTTTAAATATCTGGAAATAAGTTTTGGTATAAAAAGAGGATGTTAATCCAAAAAAAACCTCTTTGGTGGGCAAATTAATTATTAAAAGTTATGCAGACTATTTCTTCTATTCTGATAAACTCTTAACAACCAATAATGCAGATAGTTCTGCAGATAAAATTTTGCCTGATGGAATTAAAATATATTTCCAAAAAACCACACAAATATTTAAAAACTGGTTTTGGTTTTTTTGTTTTTCAAAAGAGAAAAATGGCGAAAAAATGTATTTATTGCGGTTCTGAAATTTCACAAGAAAGTGTAATCGATTTTTGTGAGAGATGTGGAATTCGTTCTTTTGGAAAAAAACTTTTTGATACAATAAAAACAAACATGGAAAACGCAAGAGAAAACGGGGATTTGTGCCATTCACGAACAAATCTTGACAATTCTACAAATAAGTTTTCTTGATGATAAAAGATAGTTTTTTAAATAGAATGTTTTTTGGTAAGTTATGGTTAGGCGTAAAAAAATTCGCACGCGTGGTAAACTTCAGCTTAGTCGATACTTTCAAAAATTAGAACAAGGCGATGCTGTTTCTATTGTATTAGAACGAGCACTTCAACCTAGTTTTCCAAAAAGTTTAAATGGAAGAACAGGGGTTGTGGAATCAAAAAAAGGAAGAGCATATATTGTAAAAGTTAAAGATAAAAAAAAGGAAAAGGAATACCTTCTTCAGCCAATACATTTAAAAAAAATAAAGCAGATTAAAATTGAAAAAGATGATAAAAAATAATAAACCTTTAAGCATGACTGAAACAAGTGCATACCTCAGAAAAGATAATGAAAGTGAAACAGAAATAGTTGGATTTATTAAAAAATTTATAACATTAAAACTTGAAAAAGCTGTTGAATTAAGAAAAAAAATAAGTGATTTGAATCTTGTGAAAGTGGATCAAAAACACATAAGTAAAATAATTGATTTAATGCCAGAAGATAAAGAAGATCTTGGAAAAATTTTTGTGGATATTGGATTAAATGAAGATGAAACAAATAAACTACTTGAAACTATTAAAAAAAATAGATAAAGAACATGATAAAAGAAGAATATGCTATCGTCCTAGAATATTTGCCAAACGGGTATCCCTTGGAAGGAAAAATGATGCCGTTAGCACAAGCTATAGGGGAAATAAACTTGACTCTTTTAGAATTGGTTCCTAGAAGGGGGATTGATTTAGAGATTGGAGAAAGGGTCTATATTGGCGAGGGAAAAAGAGATAAAATCTATTATGTTCTTGGCAGACTCAACCGGGAAAAAATAACAGAATCTGCTAAAGAAAGATTACAAGACTTTTTAAAAAAAATTGTCAAAGAAAAAGAAGAAAAATTCGTGAGCTTCTTTAACACTGCAGAAGCAATAAATAAAAGAATTCACCAAATTGAATTAATTCCTGGTTTAGGAAAAAAACATATGCAAGAAATATTAAGACAGAGAAAAGAAACCTTTTTTAAATCTTTTGAAGATTTAAAGAAGCGGGTTCAAAATCTTCCAGATCCTGAAAAAGCGATTGAGAAAAGGATTTTTAAGGAGTTGATAAATCTTGAAAGATATAATTTATTTGTGCATTAAAATGGATGAAAAAGAAAAAAAACAATACGAAGAAAGAATTGTAAGAATTTTGTCAAAAGATATAGAAGGAAAAATGACAATTTATGCTGGTTTAACAAAGATAAAGGGAATTTCTTGGAGTGTTTCAAATGCTATTTGCAAAATCTTAAAAATTGATAAAAAAAGAACAATTGGTTCTCTAACAAGTCAAGAAATTGAAAAGATTTCCAAATTTGTGAAAAATCCAGAACTTCCAAAATTTTTATTCAATCGTCTTAAAGATTTTGAAACGTGTGAAAACCAATATTTAGTAGGAAGTGATTTAGAATTAAAAAAGGAATTTGATATTAAACGTTTAAAAAAAATAAAATCTTATCGGGGGATACGTCATACTGCGGGATTGCCTGTAAGAGGGCAAAAAACAAGAAGCAACTTTAGAAAGAATAGAAAAAAAGCAGGGGGAATTAAAAAGAAAAATAAAATTCCTGCAACTAAAATCAGCCAAATGGGAAACAGAAAACAAATAAAATGAAAAGAAAACACAAAATGTATTCAAGACCGAAAACGCCTTTTGATAAAGGAAGGATTGAAGAAGAAGCAAAACTTAAAAAAAAGTTTGGTTTAAAAAATAAAAAAGAAATTTGGAGGGCACAGGCAAAAATTAATTCTATTCGGGAAAAAGCAAAAAAATCAATTTCCGCAAATCAAATAAAGAAAAGGGAATTTTTTGAGCAGTTAGGAAAAATAGGGATAAAAGTAATGTCTCTTGCAGAAGTTTTATCTTTAAATGTTGAAGATTATCTAAAAAGACGTCTTCAAACAGTTTTAATTGATAAAAATCTTGTTAAAACCCCTAGACAAGCAAGACAATTAATAACCCATAAAAAAGTTTTGGTTGATGGTCAATTAATTGATAGTCCTTCCTATATTGTTCCTGTTTTTCTTGAAAATAAAATATTAATAAAAGAAAAAAAGAAAATAGAAGATAAAAAAGTTGAAAGGAGAAAAGGAGTTGTTGAAGAAAATCAAAAAGTCGCTAAATAAAATAAACCTAAACTAAAAAAATGCTTAAAAAGAAAATAGAAGATAAAAAAGTTGTTGCAAAGGTTGAAGAGAATGTTGTTGAAAAAAGATTAGAATTGCCCCAAAAAGAAAAACAAAAAAAAGAATCTGAAGCTGTTATGCATATCTATGCATCTTTTAATAATACAATTGTCCATGTTACAGATATGTCTGGAAGAACCTTGACAAAAGTTACGGGGGGGATGGTCACAAAGCATGATCGCCTTAGAGCAAATCCAACAATTGCTATGTTTATTGCAAAGAGAATTGCTGAAAATTTAAAAGAAATAAATGTAAAGTCTTTATATGTTCAAATTCGTGCAAAAACAAGAAATCCTGCTCCCGGTCCAGGAGCACATGCAATAATTAAAAGTTTAACGCGGGAAGGGTTTAAAATTTTAAATATACTTGATACAACAAGACTTCCGAGAGGGGGACCAAAAAAGAAAGGTGGAAGGCGTGGAAGAAGACCATAAATTTAAAAGTAAATAAAATATCTTAGAAAATGGAACAAATAGAAAAAAAAGAAAATTCGCTTGTTTTTAGAGTAGAAATAAATGAAAGTTTGGCAAATGCTATTCGAAGATACATAAATGAAATTCCTGTTTTTGCCATCGAAGATATTGAAATTTCAAAAAATGATTCTCCCCTATATGATGAAACTATTGCACATAGAATTGGTTTAGTTCCAATTAAAATGGAAAACCATTTAGATGAGAAAAAAACAAAAATCATTCTTGCTTCAAAAAAGGAGGGGGTTATTTATTCAGGAGAACTAACAGGTGCTGGAATTGTTTATGATAAAATTCCTTTAACTACATTAAGTAAAGGCCAAGAACTTAAGTTAACAGCAACGGGAAAATTTGGAAAAGGGAAGGATCATGCAAAATTTTCTCCAGGGTTAATGTTTTACAGAGAAGTCTTAGAATTAAGCATTTTTAAAAGCTTATCTGAAGAAATAAAAAAGGCATGTCAAAATAATGAAATAAAAGAAAAAGCAAATAAAATTATTGTTTTAGATAATCAAAAAAAAGAAGTTGCTGACAGATGTGAATTTATTTGTGAAAAAAATAACAAACCACCTGAAATCATCAAAACAAATGAACTTATAATCTCTTTAGAATCATTTGGGCAAATTGATTCTGAAAATATTTTCAAAAAAGCTGTTAATGTTTTAAAAAAAGATTTAACTGAACTTGAAAAAAAATTAAAATAGTTTTCTAAAGTTTTTTATATGATCAAATTCTGGTATTCTCATTATTACGCGGGTGTGCCGGAGCGGTCAAACGGGACAGACTCAAGATCTGTTAGCTTCATGCTTACGAAGGTTCGAATCCTTTCACCCGCATAAAAAGATTTATAAACCATTCTAATCTTCAATTTTTAACTGCGAGTCAAAAGCGTTAGCAGGAAGTAATATTTCTTGCAAAAACAAAATGAAAACAAAAACAAAAATTTCAAAACAAGTAAAGAAAAAAACAAACCCAATTTTAGTTGAAACTATTTTGCTTGCAAAAAAATCAAAAGGATGGTTGAAAGTGGCAGGAATTTTATCTTATCCGAGAAGAAAAAGAAAAAATATTAATTTAAAAGATTTAAATGAAAAAGTAAAAGAAAATGGGAAATACCTTTTTGTTGGGAAAATTTTGTCTTTAGGAGAAGTTAACAAAAAATTTGAAATCTCTGCCTTGAATTATTCTGAAATTGCAAAAGAAAAATTAAATAAAGCTGGTTGTAAAATTTTGAATATGATTGAAGAAATTAAAAAAAATCCAGACGCAAAAGGATTGGAGATTATAGAATGAAGATAATAGACGGAAAAAACGCTGTTTTGGGAAGACTTGCAAGTTATATTGCAAAACAAACTTTGCAAGGAGAAGAATTTGCTATTGTAAATTGTGACCAAGTTATTATAACTGGAAGTAAAAAAAATATTCAAGAAAATTTTAAAATAAAAAGGGGAAGAGTTGGAAGTGGACAAAAAGGGCCCAAAATTTCTCGTTCAAGTTTTGAGATTGTTAAAAGATGTATTCGGGGAATGTTGCCCGATCATCAAGAAGGAAGAGGAATGGTGGCTTGGAAAAAAATAAAATGTTATAATGGAATTCCTAAAGAATTTAATGGAAAAGAAAAAATAAGTTTTGGAAAAGAAAAAACAGGAAAATTTATTTGTGTAAAGGAGGCATATAATGAGAATAATTAAATCAGGTAAAAGAAAACGTGCTGTTGCAAAAGCTATTTTAAAAGAAGGTTCTGGAAAAGTTAATATAAATAAAAAACCTTTTGAAAAATTGCAGTTATTTGATAGACTAAAAATTGCAGAACCATTAGAACTTGCAAAAAGTGTTTTAGGTGATTTAAACTTTGATGGTGAAATTTCTGTGCGTGGCGGTGGAGAAAAAAGCCAAGTTGAAGCTGCACGAGTTGCATTATCAAGAGCAATTATTAAATTTACTGGTTCAAAAGAACTTAATGATATTTTTGTTGCATATGATAGAAATCTTTTGGTTGCAGATGTTCGAAGAAAAGAAGCTTACAAACCTGGCGATTCTAAAGCTCGAAAAAAGAGACAGAGTTCAAAGAGATAAATTTGTTGAAGTATTTATTACACAAAAGAATTATGCTCTTCTAAGAAAACAATTTAAAAAGGGTGCACTTATTTTTCAATCGTTCGTCGGGGCCGTCCCACCTTTCTACTTCTTTATCCCCAACCTCTCTAACTTATCTTGAACGTGATTGAAGAGGGTTGAAGAAATCAGTGGTTGATGTTCTCCTTGATGTGTTTGGTGGTCGAACTTTATTTTTCCAAGATATGTTTGGTTTGTGAGAACTTTTTTTAAACCATTTACAGAAAAGTTGTATTTTTTTGCAAGTTTTGTTAAGCTTATTTCATTATTTAAAAATTCTTGGAAAAGTTCTTGAACTTGAAGTGAGTTTTCAGCTTGAATCATTTTTTTGTTTTCAAGTTTGTAACCAAAAGGTGCACGCGAAACAACTTTTCCATCTCTTGCTTGTTTATCCATTGAAAACTTTGTTCGTTCACTTGTAACATTTCGTTCAAATTCTGCAAAAGCCGAAATAACATGAAACATTAACTTTCCGCTTGCAGAAGTTGTCTCAATCTTGTCTTGCAATGAAACAAAATCAATATTCCATTGTTTAAGTTTTTCAATTGTTTCAATTAAATCGATCAAACTTCTGGAAAACCGGTCTAATTTGTAAATAAAAATTGCCTGAAACTTTCGAACTTCTGCATCTTTAAGCAATTGCACCATCTCAGGCCGACCCTTAATGTCTTTTCCAGACCTTCCCTCATCTTTGTAAATTTTAAACAAGTCATAACCCAATGCTTTTGCATAATTCTGCAAAGCTTCTTCTTGAGCAGCTAAAGAAACACCTTGTCTTACTTGTTCTTCTGTTGAAACACGCACATAAATTGCTGCTAATGGTTTTTGGGTTTGAGAGGTCATTTTAAATTTTTAAGTATAAGTGTTACCACCTGTTTTTTGTTTAATTTATCAGTATCTACCAAAATTCCCTTAGGGTCTGCTATCTTATCATGCAAATCATGCATTTGTTTTATCCGTTTTTTTCCCATTTTAGGGTGCCATTTTTCTTTTGCCCTTTGGATGTCTCTTTTATATGCTGTTTTTGTAGAAACAAAAAATTGGAAAGTGATTATTTTATAATTATATCTTTCCAAATAATATTTTATATATTTTTTTAGAGTTTTTTCATACATTTCTTCGATCAAGATATTTTCTTTTTTTTTCATTGCAGTTTTTAGCTCTTCCATAAGGGCTAACTTTCCTTCTTCTTTTCCTAATTTATTTTTCAAAGAAACATGATCTATAAACCTCCATTTTTTGAGGGACTTATTTTTTTTCAAAGTGTGCCAAGCAGTTGATTTTCCACTTGTTGGTCTTCCACGTAAAATTACTAACTTTGGTTTTAACATTCAATTCCCCATTTGGACAGCTGTCCAAACAATTGTTTATTGTTCTTGTAAAGAATTGTATTAATTCCAAGTTTTTTTGCAGGTTCTATATTCCATTTTTGGTTATCAATGAAAATTGCTTCAGAAACTTTTATTTTTAACCTCCTTAACACAAGCTTGTAAATTTTTGGATTTGGTTTTCGCATTCCAACTTCACATGAGATAACAACTGTGTTGAATTTTTTCATGCGCTTTTTTGGTGCAAAAACATCAGCAGATAAATGCCATTGATCTGAAAGAATCGCAATCTGATACCCTTTTTTCCTTAATTTAAATACAAATTTGTAAAGTTCTTTGTTTGTTTTGAATTTTTTTTTGTACGCTTTGTGAAAAAGCTTTTCAATTTCTTTTTGAGATTTTTTTAAATTTTGAGAAAGAACTTTCAAAAGCATTGGTTTTAAAACCTGACCTTGCATTGATTCTGCAAAAACAGTATCAATTGAATCAAAATATTGGTCTAAAGAAATCTTAAGCTTAGATGCAACATATTCATGAACACCTTTTGTATGATAGCAACCTTTTATTTTTTTTTGTGCTTCACCCAACTCTAAAACACCGCCAATATCAAATATTATAGATTTTATTCTGGAACACCTCTTCTTGCCTGCCTCTTTCATTCATATATTCGTGCACTAAGGTTTATAAATTTATTGTGCACGGGAAGTTAGGGTGCCCTTAGTGAATGATTTTGTGTGTGAATTTTAATTTTGTTGATTTTTGTAGGAATTTTTATAAATCTTGAAGGGTTTAGAGTTATAAAAAAGAAAGATTTGGAAAGCTATTTTTAGGGGAATTAAAAAAATAAGTAAAAATGCAGACCATCCTTTTTTGTTTTTGTGTGAAGAAATACAAAAGAAATTGATTCAGATATTGATTTATGTGTTTAGAAGAAGGCCAAAAAGCAAAAACTAAAGATATCAAGGAAACTAAATTGGGTTCTTTTTATGATTCTGGTCTTTTTTGGATTGGCTATCATAAAGGTTATAGAAATGCTCTTGAAAAAGAGGATCATAAAATTCCTTTCTAATTTTTGAAATTTGTTTTTCGTGCACTAAGGCTAGCTTAGTTAAGGGGTTACAGAATTGTTTTTTAGAAGGTTAGATATAAGAAGGATCAATAAAATTGAAAAAAACTGTTATAAATATTGGTGTTAAGATGTTAATTGCTAAAATGTTTTGGACTTTTGTAAGCCAAATCACAAGCGATTGGGAAAGATCAAAAATTATTTACCTCTATGTTAATGCGATTGTGAAACCAAGAGTTGCCACAATCAGCATTCAATTTTGCTTCTAAACTCGTGCTTGTAATTTTTTCCAATAATAAAAACTCCTTTCAACTCTTTTTCATTTTCTTTAAGGAGTTTTGAATTTATTAATTTTTGTAAAAACCCAAATTTTTGCATATTTGGCTGTTTGTGGGTGTTTAAACGGCTGTTTGTGGGTGTTTTTTAAACAAAAGAAGCCAAAACTCTTCTTTTTTACAAAATTTCTGAAAAAAACTTTTTTAATTTTTTGATGGTAAAAAAAATTTTCGGCGACGGAAACAAAACATATTTAAACTTTGTTTTGTAAAAAAAGATATGTTCTTCGGTTTTTTTGGAAAAAAAGAAATAAAACGTGTCGAAGAAGACACGAAAAAAAGTTTTGAATCTGTAAAAAAAGATATAAATTCTATTGGGGAATGGATTAAACACCTTAATTCTGAAAAAAGTTCTCAAGAAAGAGATCTTTCAAATATAAAAGAAGTTTTATCGTCGGTACAAGAGGAACTTGAGGGGTTAAAAAATATTGTTTCGATTATGAACGAATTAAAACCAAACAGGGTTTTCTTAAAAAACAAACAGCTGTCCAAACACCAAACAGCTGTTTATGCTGTCCAAACAGCTGTCCAAACAGCTGTCCAAACACCAAATTTTGATGGTTTTTCAATAACTGAAAGAGCGATAATATGGATTCTTTTAAATAGTGAGATGAAACTGAGTTACAATGATTTGGCAGCAATTCTCGGAAAAGAGAGATCCACCATAAGAGGTCAAATAAACTCTATTAAACAAAAAAGTGAGGGTTTGATTGAAGAAATAGCTGAAGTAAATGGCACAAAAAGGGTGTTTATCCCTGAAGGTGCAAAAGAAAAAATGCTGAGAAAGACCAAAGTGAGGATTAAACCAAAACAAGAAGTTAAAGAAACTCAAAAAAATAAAGAAAAACGTGTGGTATATTTGTGAAAAAAAAGTAACAGTTACTTAAGGTTAATAATTATTCGGTGAGAAGGATAAGTTTTTATTTTTATAATCCCCTTAGCTGAAGAATTGTTGAAAGGGAGGCTATCTTTTTGAAATTATAAGATATTTTAAGATTAATTGTTTTATTATTTATTCTTGTTTTCTCTATAGGAATCCCTTTTTTTATAATACGAGTAATGTAATCTCGAATAGAGCTTTCTGTTAAATTTAGCTGTTTTGAAAGTATTTTGTAATTAGAACTTCCAAGCTCTTCATCTAATTGGTATATTGTGGAAAAAACAAGAAATTCTTGATTTGTTAATTGTTTAAATTTTAACCTTATTTCTTTTTTTATATTATCTAATGAGTTTATAATTTCAGACGCTGTTTCTATTGAATTTTTAGCAAAAAAGTTGTGTCTGTCTGTCTGTCGAAGTGTCTGTCTGTCTGTCGAAACCCCTTCATTTCCTATGGAAAAAGGCTTATTTTGGTCTTTTAAGGACTTAAAAGGAAGATTGGCTGTTAGATTTGCTGAAGTATCTGCTGAAGTTGTCTTATTTTCAAACATATGTGTTGGACTTGATTTTTGTGCCCTTTTTAACAAAATTTCACATATTTCTCCCATTTGATCTCTTGTTTTTCCAATCTCTTTTTTTAAATCAAACATTTCTTTCTTTAGAATCTCTATTTCAATCTTTACTTTTTGAAAAGCATTTTGTATGGAATTCATATAAAAAAGTGCTTTTTAGAGTATAAAAATTTTAGTGTGATAGAGTGTTAAAATTATTTTCTGCTATTTAAAATTTTGAATACTTCATCACTCAACCCCCAACGTGATCTTTGAATGTATTGTTTGCCTTTTGTGTTTTTTGTTATTTGAAGAACTAATTTTTTTGATTTTAATTCTAAAAGTAATTTTTTTGTGTACTCTTCATCTCTCGCAATTTCCATTGCCAAATGTGCAGTAAAAATAGGTTTTGGTGAAATTGAATAAAGAAATGTTAAAATTTGTTCAAATATTTTATTTTTCTTTTTTTCAGATATTTTCATAGAAGAAATATGTTTTTTTAAGGTTATAGGTTATTTGGTGGGGTTTTTATTGATTCTTGTTTTTCTTGTGGTTTTAAAGAAGGCATTGGCATATGAAGAGGTAAGTTCATTTCATCTTCAAGTTGAATTGCTTTAAGATTTGTTTTTCTTAAAATAGCATTAAATAAAACGATTCTAAATTCTTCTGGTGTTTTTTTATCTTTCCATTGTTTAAGAACTTCCCTTGTAAGTTTTGGTTCAATACCCAAAACAACATTGCCTTCCATTTCTATTTTAGCAAATTTTGGTTCATAATAAATAGAATAAGCAAATTTAACAACAATAATATCTTCTTTAATTTTGAATGGGGCTACTTTGATTTCTTTAAGATCTTCTATATTTATATTTGTAGTTACTTTTAAATTTTCTACTTTATCCAAGAATTTTTCGATGTTAATTTTAGTAAAATTAAAACCCATTATTTTCATTTTATTATATAATATTAGATTATTTTGGGTTTTTAAATATTTGGTTAATTAAATTAAATCTTCTTCAGAAACAATCACAAAATCACCTACAGCAATGATTGCATTGAAAGGGATTAATAATTCTTTTGAGGGTGTTCTTTCTAAATTTAAGTTTCTTGTGTAAGGTGTTGAATCTTTTACCACCAAATTGATTAATTCTCCTGATTTTGTTTCAAAAGTAATATCTTTTACAAAACCTAATCGTTTTCCTTCTTTTGTTACAATCATCTTCCCTGAAAGTGAATTAAATGGGGTTTTGTTTCCTTGCATGGTTTAGACAGCTCTTTTAATTTTATAAACTTTTCTGTGAAATTATATAGATGTAAAAGAATATAGGTTTGTTTATTTTTTAAATTTTTTGAGAAGTTTACTTATAAAAAATATAAAAAAAGGTGTGAATTTTTATAATAGGGATTTGGTGTATTAAATGACTGACAAATAAAAAGAATTAGTCTGCTTATATTCTTTATTTTTGAAAAAAGCGTTAAAATTAAATTAATACTCCCTCCCTTTGATTTCCTATGGAAATGTTTTTAAAGAAAATTTTATAATTTTTTATTTTATTTACATTTATATTTATTTATATATTATAGAATAATAATAATAATAATAATAATAATAATAATAATTTATTGTATTTTAATAAACATAAAAATAGCTTTAATAAAAAATTATATTGATGCACCTTTTTAATATAGTTATTTAAATATATATTTTACAAAGTATATAAT
>Ga0265592_1000248_pt1 | contig 30847 bp, 20 predicted proteins | sample saktaG_7_FD_190141 | JGI IMG/M metagenome (GOLD analysis project Ga0265592, IMG submission 190141) | Saline water microbial communities from Sakinaw Lake, British Columbia, Canada - sak_2010_1_5_120m | ecosystem: Environmental > Aquatic > Non-marine Saline and Alkaline > Saline ... | reverse complement strand
TCTGTGAGGGGTGAGCTTTCAATTTGCCAGGGAACAGATATTGTGACACTTCCATTTAGGAAACGGGAAGCAAACAGGGAATACAAACTTGTTCCTAAAGTTTAGAGAAGCTCATCTACTCGACAATCGGTCAATCGGTAAATTATTATATAATTGAATTGGTGGAGGTTTTAGGCAATGGTAAAAGTAGAAATTGAGAAGCAAAAAGAAAATGAAGTAAAACTTAAGATTGAAACAGACAAATTAGAAGTAAATAGCAGCTTAGATAAAGTATACAATGACGTATCTTATGAAATAAAAATACCAGGATTCCGAAAGGGTAGAATTCCTAAAAATATTTTAAACCTGCACTTAAGTAAGGAATATTTTTTTGATAAAACTGCCGAAAAATTAATTCCGAAAAGTTATCTTGAAGCTATAGAAAAGATTAACATTCAGCCAATAGATCAACCCGAAATCAAGGTAATACAAATTGAAGAAGATAAGCCATTAATTTTTGAGGCGACAGTTCAGGTAAGGCCGGAAGTAAAACTTGGTTCTTTTGATAAAATTAGTATTCAAAAAGAAGATATAAAAGTTACAGACAGTGATGTAAAAAATGAAATAAGGAAAATTCAAGAAAACCAGGCAAAATTAAATGTAGTGAAAAATCGCAAATCAAAGAAAGATGATTTCCTGTTAATTGATTCCGAAGGATATGTTGAAGGAAAAGTAATGGAAGGAAGTAAGGTTGAAAAACAGCTTGTTCAATTAGGAAAAAATGCAGCACCTGAATTTAATGATAAGCTTGTAGGATGCTCGGCTGGAGAGGAAAGAGAAATAAAAATATTAGTCCCCAAAGATATTGAGGATAAAAAAATAGCAGGCAAAGAAATTACCTATAAAGTTAAAGTTATTGAAGTAAAAGAAAAAGAATTACCTGAATTAGATGAGGATTTTGTTAAAACAATAGGCAATTACAAAACTTTAGATGATTTTAAGAAAGATATTAAGGATAAATTAGAAAAAAAAGTGGAAATGATTAATAAAAATAATTATGAGCGCAAATTATTGGAAAAAGTGGTGGATGTTTGTGAAGTAAAAGTTCCAAAAGTATTAATTGAAAGAGAATTAGAATATATGATGAAATCTTTGGAAGATGATTTAAAAGCCAAAGATTTATCTTTACAAGATTATTATACAAGTATTAAGACTGATGAAGAAAAAGTCAAAAAAGAATACGAAATTGTTGCTGAAAAAAGAATAAAACAAGAATTGGTTTTAGATAAAATTAGTCAGGCTGAGAAAATTCAAGTTACCGAAAAGGAAGTTAAGGATAAAATCAAAACAATCGCTAAAGAGATGAAACAAGATCCTTTGAAAGTAGAGGCAACTTTTAAAAAGAATAATAATTTAGATGGCTTAGAAGAAAGTATAAAAAGAGAAAAAATAATTGATTTCTTAAGTAAAAAGATAGAAACAATAAAATCTAAAAAGGAGGTCAAATCCAAATGACTTTAGTTCCAATTGTAGTAGAACAAACTCCTCGAGGGGAGAGATCTTATGATATTTATTCTCGCTTACTTAAAGATAGAATAATATTTTTAGGAACAGAAATAGATGATGCAACAGCTAATATCATCATTGCCCAATTATTATTTTTGGAGGCAACTGATCCTGATAAAGATGTTTATATTTACATTAATAGCCCTGGTGGTTCCGTAAGTTCTACCATTGCTATATATGATACCATCCAATATATAAAATCTGATGTTTCGACCATATGTATAGGAATGGCCGCCAGTGGTGCGGCTTTAATCTTAGCTTCAGGCGCAAAAGGGAAAAGATTTGCTTTGCCTAATTCAAGGATTATGGTGCATCAACCCTTAGGAGGAGCACAGGGTCAGGTTACAGATATAGAGATACAGACTCGAGAGCTGAAAAGAATTAAAGATTCCATAAATAAAATATTAACTCATCATACCGGGCAAAAATTAGAAAAAATAGAGAAGGATACTGAAAGAGATTTCTATATGACTTCTCAAGAATCTAAAGAATATGGATTGGTTGATGAGGTAATTAAAAGTAGAGAAGAAGCAGTAAAGAAATAGAGAGAGGTGAAAAATGGTGAAATGTTCGTTTTGTGGTAAAACCCAAGATGAAGTATATAAAATAGTTGCAGGTCCTGGTGTTTGTATATGTGATGAATGCATCAAGGTATGTAATGACATTATTTTAGACAGAAGGAAGAAAGAGGGCAGGCCCTTTGATTTAAAAAATATCCCTTCTCCTAAAGAAATTAAAAGTTATTTAGATGAATATATAATAGGGCAAGATAAAGCAAAGAAAATACTCTCAGTTGCCGTATATAACCATTACAAGAGAATAAAGAGTAACAATAATAATAAAATAGATGGAAAAGGTAAAAAAATAGATAAGGAACGGGAAGAGATAGAATTAGAAAAGAGTAATATTCTTTTAATGGGCCCTACCGGATGTGGAAAAACCTTGTTAGCCAAGACTTTGGCTAAAAAATTAAATGTACCTTTCGTTATTGCCGATGCTACGACATTAACTGAAGCTGGATATGTTGGTGACGATGTAGAAAATATCCTGTTAAATTTACTAAGAGTAGCAGATGACGATATAAGTTTAGCCCAAAAGGGAATAATATATATAGATGAGATTGATAAAATAGCACGTAAATCAGAAAACCCATCTATAACCAGGGATGTGTCGGGCGAAGGAGTTCAGCAGGCTCTTTTAAAAATTATCGAAGGTACAGTAGCAAGCGTGCCTCCTTATGGGGGAAGAAAGCATCCACAAGAAAAGAATATTCAAATAGATACCAAGGAAATATTATTTATTTGCGGAGGAACTTTTGAGGGATTGGAAAATATAATAAATCATCGAATGGGTAATAATAACAATATCGGGTTTAAAGCAGATATAAAAAGAAAAAATAATAAAGAAGATGATTATAAATTAATGGAAAATGTTTTACCGGAAGATCTGATAAAGTATGGCTTAATTCCCGAATTAATTGGGAGATTACACGTAGTTTCTACGTTAGAAGCTTTAGACAAAGACGCATTAATGAAAATATTAACCCAACCAAAAAATGCCATAGTAAAACAATATAAAAAAATATTTGAATTAGAAGGTGTGAAACTTAACCTTACCCCTGGAGCTTTAGAAGCTATCGTGGAAGAAAGTATAAAACGAAAAATAGGGGCAAGGGGTTTGCGTTCAATTATGGAAGATTCAATATTAGATATAATGTACCAGATACCTTCGGAGAAAAATATTGAAGAATGCACTATTACCAAAGAAGTTGTGAAAGAGAGACAGATGCCTGAAATAAAAAGGTATAGAGAAGGTTTAAGAAAAGAAACAGCATAATATAGCGTGGAGCGCTTAGCGTATAGCGTAGAGTTAGGAAAGAGGGAGTTAGAATTAAAGAGATAGAAACCAGAGTCTTATATAGCGTGGAGCGTAGAGCAGAATTAGCGTATAGCGTACAGCGTAGAGCGTGGAGTTAGAGAAAAGAAGCTGACCTAATGCAAAAGCCAATTTTCCTCTGTCATTCCCACGAAAGTGGGAATCCAGGAGTGAAAGATAAGAAAAAAGATAGATTCCCGTTTCCACGGGAATAACATAAATAAAAGGTTAATAGGGAATAGATATTGAAAACAAAAAGTTTTAAAGACCTTATAGTTTGGCAAAAGGCTTATAGATTAGTCTTAGAAATATATAAAATTACCAAAACTTTCCCAAAATCAGAAACTTATGGATTAGTACAACAAATAAGAAGAGCAGCAATATCTATACCCTCAAATATAGCTGAAGGATATGGAAGAAAACATAAAGCAGAATATCAACAATTTTTATCTATAGCCTATGCTTCATTATTGGAGTTAGAAACTCAATATTTATTATCTCTTGATTTGAGCTATATAAATAAAAATGAAATTACTAAAAATCTTATAAAAGAAGTTGGCAGCATGCTATACAGAATGATTTATCCTATACGCTAAACGCTGTACGCTCTACGCTATATTATACGCGATACTCGATACGATATACGAGAATAAAAAGGGAGATTTAATATTTTACATGAATAACAAAAATATAAAAAGCTTAGATAAAAATATATTACCTTTATTGCCACTAAGAGAATTAGTTGTTTTCCCTAATATGATTATTCCTCTTTTTGTTGGGAGAGAACAATCTATTAATGCTTTGGAAGAAGCAATAAATTTAAAAAGTTTGATATTTATCGCAGCTCAGAGAGATCCAGAAATAGAAAAACCAAAAGTTGAAGACATATATTCTATCGGAACAATTGCTAAGATAGTACAAATTTATAAACTACCGGATGATACCATAAAAATATTAGTGGAAGGACTCGGTAGAGCAAGAATCAAAAATGAAGAGGTAGCTAATAATTTTCTTAAAGTACAAGTAGAAAAAATAAAAGTTAAAAACGGTAAAAATCTAAAAATAGAAGCTTTAATGAGATTGACAATCAAAAGATTTGAACAATATTTAAAATTAAACAATAAATTACCTTCTGAAATGATGTTGTCAATAAAGAATGTTGAAAAACCAGATAAATTAGCCGATATAATCGCTTCAAATTTAATTTTAAAGGTAACAGAAAAACAATATTTGTTGGAAATAGTTAACCCTTTGGAAAGACTGGAGAAATTAATTGTTATACTAAAAAAAGAAATAAGTATTTTAGAATTAGAAAAAAAGATACAAGAAAGGGTAGAGGTAAATTTAGAAAATTACCAAAAAGACTATTACCTAAAAGAGCAATTAAAAGAAATAAAAAAAGAATTAGGGGATAATGAAGAAAATATTTCAGAAGCTGATGAATTTAAAGAGAAAATATATTCTCTAAAACTTACCCAAGAAGTGGAAGAAAAGTGTATCAAAGAAACAAATCGTTTAGAAAAAATACCGTTTTTATCTGCCGAGAGCGGAGTAATAATAAATTATTTGGAATATATCATCTCCCTTCCCTGGAACAAAAAAACTATAGAGAAATTAGATATAAAATTAGTAAATAATATTTTAGATGAGGACCATTATGGTTTATTAGATGTTAAAGAAAGAATCTTAGAATATTTAGCAGTTAAAAAAATAAGCAATAAACATATAGGGACAATTTTGTGCTTAATAGGACCTCCGGGAGTAGGAAAGACATCATTGGCAAAATCAATAGCCCGGGCAATGGGTAGAAAATTTGTAAGAGCTTCCCTGGGAGGCGTACGGGATGAAGCAGAGATACGCGGACACAGAAAAACTTATATAGGTTCTATGCCTGGAAGAATTATCCAAGGAATAGTTAGCGTAAAATCTAAAAATCCTGTTTTCTTGTTAGATGAAATTGATAAAATGACTATGGATTTTAGAGGCGATCCTTCTTCTGCTCTATTAGAAGTATTGGATCCTGAACAAAACAACGCTTTTAGAGACCATTATTTAGAAGTTCCCTTTGACCTTTCTGAAATAATGTTTATCACCACAGCTAACAGTGAAGATGAGATACCTTATTCCTTGAGAGACAGGATGGAGATAATTAATATTCCTGGTTATATTGAGTATGAAAAATTACAGATTGCCCGGTTATTTTTATTACCAAAACAATTAGATAACCATGGCTTTAAAAAAGATGATATAGAAATATCAGAAAAGGCCATGAAAAAAATAATCAAGGAATATACTCATGAAGCAGGGGTAAGGAGTTTAGAAAAAGAAATATCATCTATATGCAGAAAGGTTGCTTTGAACCTAGTTTATTTTAAAAAGAACAGGAATAAAAGAGTTAGAATTACACTGAAAAACTTAGAAAAATATTTGGGAATACCCAAATACAAAATTGATAGAATTGAAAAAGAGGATGCTGTTGGTTTGGCAACAGGTTTAGCCTGGACTGAAATAGGTGGAGAAGTATTATCAGTGGAAACTATAGTAATGCCCGGAAAAGGCAAATTAACCCTTACTGGACAACTGGGAGATGTTATGCAAGAATCAGGGAAAGCTGCTTTAACCTACGCACGTTCTCGAGCAACCAAGTTTAAGATAGATGATAAGTTTTACGAAAATTGTGATATTCATGTTCATATTCCGGAAGGAGCGATTCCCAAGGACGGTCCATCGGCCGGGATTACTATGGCTACTTCTTTAATTTCTTCACTTACCAATATCCCGATTCGGAAGGATGTAGCTATGACCGGCGAAATTACCCTACGAGGAAAGGTTTTACCGGTAGGAGGTTTAAAGGAAAAAATACTTGCCGCTTATCAATTTGGTATTAAAACTATTATAATTCCTAAAGATAATTTTAAAAATTTAGAAGATTTACCTAATGATGTTAAAAAAGGGTTAAAATTTATTACGGTAAATAATTTAGATGAAGTTTTACAAAACGCCCTTACCAGAAATCCTTTTTAAAAACAGTATATAGTATTTAGTATTTAGTATTTAGTGAAGAGGGGGAACTGTATATTATTTAGTATTATGGTTTCTGACTACTGAAATTTGTTTTCTTAACCAATTAACCAGCAATCAACTAACTATATAACCAAATTATACACTCTACGCTAGTTTATACTTGATACTTATTTCTTAACGAGATACGATTCACGAGATATGAGATACGAATTATTAATTGACAGGCAGCGTAGCCTATAGTAATATATAAAAAATAAATATAATAAAAACTAAGAAGGGAAGAGTAGAATAGAATTTGAAATAATTTTATTCGAAGGTCATCCCCAAGCTGTTAATTTGAATGGAAAAAGTAGAATTAACCGATAGTTACGTTATAACTGAAACATTAAGTGCCTGTTTAATATGGATATTATAGAAATGTTTTAAACAGGAATTAAGGTGGTACCGCGAATAGACTCCTTTCGTCCTTTTGAGAAACGAAAGGAGTTTTTGTTTTTAAACTCAAGGAGGAAAAGATAATGAAAAAAATAGATACTGAAATACCATCAGTATACGATCCTAAAAAAGTTGAGGAAAAATGGTATAAATTCTGGTTAGAAAAAGATTATTTTAAAGCAGAGCATAATCATACTAAAGAAAATAATTTTTCTATCGTTATACCTCCACCCAATATCACAGGGTCATTACATATCGGCCATGCTTTAAATAATACCTTACAAGATATTTTAATTAGATGGAAAAAAATGGAAGGCTGCAATACTCTTTGGCTGCCAGGGACTGACCATGCCGGAATTGCTACTCAGAATGTAGTGGAAAGAGAAATTGCCAAAGAAGGAAAAAGTAGACATGATTTAGGAAGAGAAAAATTTGTAGAAAGAGTATGGGAATGGAAAGAAAAATATGGAAATAATATAATAAATCAATTAAAAAAATTAGGATTTTCTTGTGATTGGTCACGATTAAGATTTACCTTCGATGAAGGCCTGTCCAAAGCGGTTAGAAAAGTATTTGTACAATTATATAAAGAAGACCTGATATACCGGGCAAATTATGTAATAAACTGGTGCCCAAGATGTCAGACAGCTTTGGCTGATATTGAGGTTGAATCAATTGAAGAAGATGCGAATCTTTATTATATAAATTATCCCATAAAAGATTCTAAAGGAGAGTCCATAACCGTTGCTACTACTCGTCCCGAAACTATGCTTGGTGATACTGCGGTAGCAGTTCATCCCGATGATAAAAGATATAAAAAATTTATAGGTAAAACTACCATATTGCCTTTAATGAACAGAGAAATACCGATAGTAGCTGATAGTTATGTTGATCCTGAATTTGGGACCGGTGCAGTAAAGATAACTCCCGCTCATGATTTAAACGATTTTGAATTAGGAAAACGTCATAATCTTGCCATGATTAATTTATTAAATAATGACGGAACCATGAATGAACAGGCCGGAAAGTATAAAAATTTACCTGTATTTAAGTGTCGAGAAAGAGTTTTGAATGAATTAAGAAAAAAAGGATTCTTAAATAAGATCGAAGAATATAAACATTCTATCGGTCATTGTTATAGATGTGGAACTATTATTGAACCATATCTTTCGAAACAATGGTTTGTTAAGATGAAAGAAATTGCTGAACCGGCAATTTCCGCCGTAGAGGAGGGTAGAATTGAATTTACTCCTTCTCGCTGGGACAAGGTTTATTATGATTGGATGAGAAATATTAAAGATTGGTGTATCTCACGTCAATTATGGTGGGGACATCGTATCCCGGTCTGGTATTGTCAAGATTGCGGAGAAGTAATCGTAGAATTAGAAGATCCTACAATCTGTAAAAAATGTGGAAGTCATAATCTGTTGCAAGACCCGGATGTTTTAGATACCTGGTTTAGCTCTGCCTTGTGGCCTTTTTCTACCTTGGGTTGGCCGGAAGAAACAGAAGATTTAAAATGTTTCTATCCAACATCAGTATTAGTTACCAGCTTTGATATAATTTTCTTTTGGGTGGCTCGAATGATAATGATGGGATTAAAGTTTTGCGGTGAAGTACCCTTTACACAGGTTTATATAAATCCCTTAATTATAGATGCAGAAGGTAAAAAGATGAGTAAATCCAGTGGAAACGTTATTGATCCCTTAACGATAATTGATGAATATGGTGCTGATACTCTTCGCATTACCCTGGCATCTCTAACTATACAGGGAAATTATATCTGCCTTTCAGAAGAGAGAATTAAAGGATTTAGAAATTTCACTAATAAAATATGGAATGTTTCAAGATTTTCTATAATGAATCTCAAGGGTTTTGATATTGATAAAATAGAAAAAGATAAATTAAAAATGACCTTAGTTGATAAATGGATAATCAGTAAGTTAAATAAAACAATAAAAAGGTCCACTGAATGTCTTAATGAGTATAAATATGGAGAAACCGCTAAAATTATTTATGAATTTGCCTGGAATGAGTTTTGTGATTGGTATATAGAATTCATTAAACCAAGATTATATCAAGAAGAGGATGTAATAGAAAAACGAAGTTCTCAATATATTCTGTGGTTTGTTTTAGAAAATACCTTGAGGCTTTTACATCCCTTTATGCCTTTTATAACTGAAGAAATCTGGCAAAAGCTGCCTCACAAAGGGGAAAGTATTATGGTTTCACCCTGGCCGCAATACAAGGAAGAATATGAGAATAAAGATGCAGAAAATAAAATGGAAAAAATAATGAGTATCATTAAAGCTATTAGAAATATTAAGTCAGATATGAATATTCCCTATAACACAAAAATTGATTTATATTTAAATATTCATGAAAAAGATAAATTAAAACTGATAGAAGAGAATACTCATTATATCGAAACTATGATTAAAACAAAGTCGTTAGAAGTAGGAGAGGGGATTAAAAAACCAGAATATTCGGCAACAGCTGTTTTAGAAGGGGTTGAAATATTTATCCCCTTAAAAGGGATAATAAATATTTCAGAGGAGATAGCCCGTTTAGAGAAAAAATTAAATAAAATTGATAATGAGCTTAATGTAATTTTCAAAAAAATAAATAATAAAGATTTTCTATCCAGGGCTCCGGAAGATATTGTTAAAAAAGAAAGAGATAAAGCAGATGATTTAAGGGATATCAAAGAAAGATTGGAAAATAATTTAAAAAGTTTTAAATAATAAGTTACAAGTTGCAAGTTCATAGTTTTCAGTTTAGGATAAAGCTAAAAAGTTAAAACTAAAAACGAAAAACCATAATTCAAACTCAAAACCTTTTTCTTTAATTTTTAATTTTAAGTTATAATTTTGCGCTTTACACTTTGCTCGATATTCAATGCTCGAGCAAGGTTTCTGAATTCTGTCTCCTGATTTTTATTCTCTTAAAGAGATACGATTCACGAGATACGAGATACGAGATACGAATTTTGCTATACGCTAAACGCTAAACGCTATAGAGAGGTAAATGTGACGATTTATACCAAGGCACTAGATTATATTTATGATTTAACTAAATACGGCATAAAATTAGGATTGAAAAACATAAACCATTTACTTTATCTTTTAGGCGAACCTCATAAAAAATTAAAAATAATTCATGTTGCCGGGACAAATGGAAAGGGGTCAACATCTTCTTTAATTAGTTCAATCCTTCAATCTGATGGTTATAAAGTTGGTCTCTATACTTCTCCTCATCTAGTTGATTTTACTGAAAGAATTAAAATTAATCACAAACCGATAAATAGGAAAAAAGTATGTGAGTTATTAGAAAGAATCAAACCTTCCATAGAAAAGGTTGCCAATACACCTTCCTACGGTCATCCCACATTCTTTGAAGTTATAACTTCCCTGGCTTTTCTCTATTTTTATGAAGAACAGGTAGACTTTTTAGTTTTAGAAGTAGGATTAGGCGGAAGATTAGATGCCACAAATGTTTGCGAACCTTTAGTCTCAGTCATTACCCATGTCGATTATGACCATATGGATAAATTGGGAAACAGTTTAGGAGAAATTGCCAGGGAAAAGGGAGGAATTATTAAACCGGATGGTATTGTAATATCCTCCAAACAATATGAAGAGGCATATAATGAAATCAAGAAAATAGCCGATGATAAAAATTCTCTTATTTACAGTACAGGAAGAGAAATAAGCTACAAAATAGTAAAATCTGATATTATGGGCATAGTATTCGATTTTAAAGGAATCTATCATAATTATAAAAATCTTCATACTCCCTTGTTGGGTAGACATCAAGCAGATAATGCTGCTACTGCCATTACGGCTGTAGAAGCTCTTAAAATCAGAGGAATAAATATTTCTGAAAAAGCAATAAGAGACGGTTTGAAAAAAGTTAAGTGGACCGGGAGATTGGAAATCATTCAGAATAATCCTACACTGGTATTAGATGGGGCACATAATCCCAGTGGAGTAAAGGTAGTGCGAGATGCCCTGAAAGAGATATTTTCTTATCACCGGCTTATTTTGGTATTAGCTATTTTTGCAGATAAAGATTACAAAAAAATGGTACAAATATTAGCACCTAACGCAGATTTAATTATTGCAACTAAGGCAAAAAACCCTCGGGCAGCTTCTCCTCAGACAATCGCTAAAGAAGCGGCACAGTATATAGATGAGAATAAAATAATTATTACAGAAAATATTCCCCAGGCTATAAGCTACGTTCTGTCGAATTCCAAAGAGGATGATTTAATATGTATAACCGGATCATTATATACTGTAGGTGAGGCAAAAAAATACTTTAACGTTAATTGACCAATTGACCAATTGTCCAATTCCCCAATTGTCCAATTAACTGTTGCATTAACGAATTGGGTAATTAGATAATTAATTCATATCTTGGGAAAACTAGCGTATAGCGCTTAGCGTAGAGCGTAGAGAATTAGTTGGCTGGTTAGTTAGTTATCTGGTTAGCTGGTTTAGGAAAAAGAAAACAAGCCAGGGGCCAAATTAGTATATAGTATATGGACTAATTTAATTGGTGAATTGGAGAATTGGTCAATCGGGCAATTGGTTTAAAAATATAATCTCTATAGAAGTAAGGAGCGGACAATTATGTTCAACTTTTCGAATCAAGAAAAAATTACCATAATTTTGTTATTAATAGTAGTAATAATTGGCGGAGGAATAGTTTTATATAAAAACATTAATAGCGAAGATAATTTTACCATAAATAATACTTCAGATATTTCAGAAAATAGCCCTGCAATACAGAAAGAGGTTCCACCGTTAATTATTCATATTACCGGTGCAGTTAAAAACCCAGGTGTTTATCAGTTAAAATCAACCGATAGAATTGTTGATGCAGTAAAAATTGCCGGAGGAGAAACCGAAGAAGCCAACCTGGATTTGATTAATCTTGCTGCTCTTCTTAAAGATGGGCAGAAAATAATTGTTCCTTCTAAAATATATAACGAAAACGGCGAAGAAACCAATAAAAATATAGATAACAATGCAGAGGTTATGTATTCTTCTTCTTCGGGCTCTATATCCGGGAAAATTAATATTAATACCGCTAATGCAATCATGCTACAGGCTTTGCCCGGGATTGGTCCGGTTCTTTCAGAAAGAATAATCGAATATAGAAATCAAAATGGATTGTTCGGAATTATTGATGATATAAAGGATGTTTCCGGAATTGCAGAAAAAAAATTTGAAGGAATTAAAGATTTAATTTGTGTCCAATAAAAAATATATCTCCAGATAGCAAATACAATGTTATTAGACCCCTACCTATAATTTTATCTCTATATATAATAGGCATAATTTATGGTAAATTCATTAATATTAATCTGATATTTTTGTTTTTGATTATAATATTGTTAATGCTAATTTCTATTATAAGTTTTGTAAAGCAGTGGAATACAACCACTGCTTTATTATTTTTAATAATATTTTTAATCGGTATATTCAATTATAACATTAATTCCAGACCGATTGGAGCAAACCACATAGCAAATTTTGTAGAGGATAAGAAGTTAACCATTATTTGTACGGTTTTAGACAAAGAATACTATCCCAATCAAGAGAAAATATCTTTTAAGGTAAAAGCAAGCCAAATAGAAAGAGGAGATTACGCCATTGGAACACAGGGTCTAATATTGGTGAATACCTATTTGGGGGATTGTCCCTATGAATACGGAGATGTGCTAAAGATTAAAGGGAAATTAGAGAAGCCTATAGGACAGAAGAATTTTGGTGAGTTTGATTATGAATTATATTTAGCCCGAGAAAAGATCTTTGCTTACCTTAATATCTGGCAGGAAAAAGATATTCAAAAAATTGGAGAAGACAATTCGAGTTTTTTAGTATCTTTTTCTTTATCAGCAAGAGATAAAATAAAAGATATTACAACACAGACATTGCCGTCGCCGTATAACTACCTTCTTGTCGGTATGCTATTAGGAGAAAAAAGTTTTATTCCCGCTGATTTAAAAGAAGTTTTTGCCGAAGCAGGAATTATGCATATATTAGCAGTTTCAGGTTTACATGTAGGTATAATTGCTATGGCTTTACTTTTTTTCTTAAGCATGCTGCGGTTACCAAAGAAGCCTAAACTAATTATCTTGATATCAATTCTAATAATGTATGCCTCCATCACCGGTTTTCGTCCTTCTGTATTAAGGGCTACCATTATGTTTATTTTATTGATAGGTGGGAAATTAATCAACAGAAGCAGAAATCTTAATATTTCTCTATTTTTTGCAGCATTTTTAATTTTGTTATCAAATCCTTTAATACTATATGATGCTGGTTTTCTTTTATCCTTTATCGTAACTTTTTTTATTATAAATTTAGCACCAATCTTACAAGAATTATTTTCTAAAATAGTAGTCTGGATTAAAAATCCTTTAGCAGTTTCAACAGCTGCCTGGATAGGTATTTTTCCGCTTTCTGCATATTTTTTTACTAAAGTATCTATGATCTCCATTGTTTCTAATATATTTATTATTCCTTTAACCGGGATAGCGGTAATATTAGGATTTGTAACCTTTTTTATCGGAATGGCAAGCATCTCTCTGGCTGGCGTAATTGCCAGCATTAATTACCTGGTGCTGAATCTAATAACCTTAATAGCAAAATCATTTTCGTCACTTCCTTTTGCTTTTATTTATGTTGCTCAACCTTCAATTATGGTGATTATTTTATATTATCTAATGGTATTTTTTATTATTGAAATGTTCTTTAAAAAAATACTATCGCAGAAAATAAAGAAAAAAGCTGGCTTAATTGTACTATCAATTACATTGCTAATAATTATTGTTCAAGTATTTTATCCGACAGACAACCTCAAAGTAAATTTTATAAATGTCGGAGAAGGAGATTGCATCTTAATTGAAGCCTCCAACAAGATAAATATCTTAATTGATGGAGGAGGCACCCCTCAAAGCGATTTTGATGTGGGAAGTAAAATCGTTATACCTTACTTGAGAAGAAAGGGGATAAATGAAATTGATTTGCTAATCTTAACTCATCCTCATTTAGATCATTTGGAAGGATTATTGCCGGTATTGGAGGAGCTTAAAGTAGACATGGTTTTAGATAGCGGGTTGATATGTGATTTATCAGAATATGATAAGTTTATCTCTATAATACAAGCAAAAGGCATACCATATCATAAAGCTAAAGCCGGAGATAATATTATTTTTAGTAACAATTTGGAAATATTTTTGCTTAATCCCCTGTATGATATTGATTTCTATGAAGAATCTGATTTTAATAATGCGTCGATTGTGGTAAAATTATTCTATAAAGATGCAGATTTTCTTTTTACCGGGGATATAGAGGAATCTGCTGAAAAAAAATTATTGGTTTGGCAGAATATTTTACAGAGTGATGTATTAAAACTTGGCCATCATGGAAGTTCAACTTCCACTACATTGGAATTTTTAGATAAGGTTAACCCGAGTATTGCAGTTATTACTGTGGGAAAAAATAATTTTGGACATCCTTCGCAGAAAATTATAGAAAGATTAGAAGATAAGAATATACGAATGTATCGGACAGATGAAGATGGAACGATAATTATAAGAACAAACGGCCGGAAATATTGGATAAGGACACTGAAAGGAAATAATTAAAATGAACCAAGGAAGATATATAAATTACGAAGATATATTAAACCTTACGAAACAAGAGAAAATATACCCTGCTTATCTGTTTTACGGAAATGAAAATTATTTAAAAGAAGATATTTCAAAAAAACTTAGAAACAGATTAATCGACCCCGCTTATAGAGAGTTAAATTATAAAGTTTTTTATGGTGATAAATTATCTATAAACGAGGTAATAAATGATTTAGAGACACTGCCCATGATATCGAAACATAAATTATTAATAATAAAAGAAGCAGATAAAATTAACAAAAATGATGAGACAAAATTAATAAATTATTTTAACCGGCTAAGTCTAAAAAACAATTTTTCAACTTTAATAATTATTTATAAAGAAGGCAGGCCAAACAAAGGGCTAATCACAGCAACTAAAAGAGTAGGGGTAGTAGTGAATTTTAGCATAACAGATAAAGCGAAATTAGACTCATGGATAAAATCTAAATTCAGACAGAGTGATAAAAAAATTACTCAGGAGGCTTTATTTTATTTACAATCTATAGTTGGTTCTGATTTAGGCCATCTTTTTAATGAAATAGAAAAAATAGATATTTATACGAAAGACCAAAAAACAATAGAAAAAGAAGATGTTATAACAATGATTGGTGGTTCAGAGGCGGTTAATATATTTAAAGTATTAGATTCTATTGGAGATAAAGATATAAAAAATGCAATAGATGGTTTGGTAAAGTTAAATCAAGGCGACCTTCATCATTTAGCCATATTTGCTATGATATACAGGCAAATAAAGCTTATACTTCAAACAAAATTATTACTTTCAAACAAGGTTAATATTAAAGAAGTAGAAAAGAAACTAAGACTTCCTTACTTTATTGTCCAAAAAATAATAAAACAGTCTGAAAAATATACTTTTAAGGAAATTTGTAAATCTTATGAATTATTGAATATGGCGGACTTAGAATTTAAAGAAAGCCAGAAGGAACCAAAGATTATTTTAGAAGAATTGGTTATGAATATCATTAATCAGAGATAGCGGATAGCGTACAGCGTGGAGCGTAGAGTTAAGAAGGAAGAAAGTAGAAGACAGAAGATAGATTAGTATATAGTATGTAGTATATAGTGAAGAAGAGAGATAAAATAATTAGTTAGCTAGTTAGTTAATAAATAGAAAGTAGTTAACTAATTAAATGTATAAATGATCAACTATCCAACAAATATAATTGTCAGTAGGTATGGCTTTGATTTATTAAACCTGTTTCAATTAGAATAAATTCGATACCGAAAAATCGTAAAATACATTATAGGCATTCTATTTGTTATACTCTACGCTAAACGCTGTACGCTATACGCTATATAGGTTTTTAATTTATAATTATGATTTTGCTTTTTTAGTTTCAACTTTTTTAGTTTCAACTTTTTTAGTTTCAACTTTTTTAGTGACCGGTTTTTTAGCAGCTTTTACTCTCTTTTTAGCTATTGTTTTTTCTTTGGTTTTAGCTTCTTTCGTAGTCTTTGTTTTTTTCTTAGGGGCTACTGTTTTTTTAGTGACCGGTTTTTTAGCAGCTTCTGCAGCTTTTTCAGGAGCATCAGGTACAGACTTCATGGCTGCTTCCGACTCTACTAAAGTATTTAGTTTTTTGGTTAAGTTTGCTTTTTGGCGTGAAGCAGTGTTTTTGGGCAAAATACCTTTATTAACGGATTTGTCTAAAATTGAAACGGTATCTTTAAAATATTTAATTATTTCTTCTTTGTTTTTTTCCGAAAGAGCAAGATCGAATTTTTTAATGCTGCTTTTTATTTTTGATTTGTAAGATATATTTCTTAAATGACTTTTTTCAGAGGTTTTAACTCTTTTTATTGCTGACTTTATTTGGGGCATAATTATTTCCTTTCGATAATATTAATTTTACTTGGTAATTTTAACATTATTTTAATTTAAAATCAAGCATTAACTAAATAAGCGTTTAGCGTGGAGCGTATAGTTAAGAAAGAGGGAGCCAGAATTCTAAAGAAAGAAGAGAAATTAATATATAGTAATTAGTATATCGTATATAGCAAAGATAGTTAATCAGTTAGCCAATTTACCAGATATCCGATTGAAGAAATAAAATAAAGTTATTTAACTGGAGAACTGGCAAACAGGGTAATTGGTTAACTAATAAGCAACATGATACTTAGGACTAATTTTATTAATCCAAAACTATACGCTAAACGCTGCACGCTATACGCTATATAAAAAGGAGATTAATGGAAACAAAATATAAAATTGCTAAATACGCAGGAATAGTAATTATTGCTACTATATTTTGTAGAATATTAGGTTTGGGTAGAGAAATAGTGATTTCCAATAGATTCGGAGCAGGGATTGAAACCGATGCTTTTTTTATTGCTTTCATGATTCCTAATTTATTGAGGAGTTTTTTAGGGGAGGGTGCCTTAAACTCAGCTTTCATACCTATTTTTGCAGAGTATTTAACTAATCATGATAGAAAAAAAGCTGAATATTTCGCCAGCAATGTTTTAAATATATTAATTATAATTTTAATAATTGTGGTAATTTTAGGTGTTTGGGGAGCTCCTTTGCTAATTAATATAATTGCTATCGGCTTTAAAAGTAATATGTATAAATATCAATTAGCTATAACTCTCACCAGAATTATATTTCCTTATATAGGTTTCGTAGCAGTTGCTGCTTTATTTATGGGCATATTGAATTCTTATAATCATTTTTTAGTGCCTGCCTTAGCGCCGGCTATGTTAAATATTTCTGTTATTGTTTTTGCTCTTACTTTAAGTTATAAATATGGTATATTTGCCATAGCCTGGGGAGTAATTTTGGGAGGAATAGGTCAGGCGTTAATACAAACCCCGGTATTGATAAGAAAAAAGATAAAATATAGCTTCGTAGTGGATTTTAGTGATCCGGGAGTAAAAAAATTATTAAAATTATTAGTGCCAGCCATGATAGGTTTGGCTATTACTCAGATTAATATCGTAGTGGATAGGACAATTGCTTCTACCTTGATTGATGGAAGTATTTCGGCTTTGTATTATTCCAATAGATTAGTACAATTTCCCCTGGGGGCATTTGGGATTGCTATATCTATTGCTATCTTTCCTACACTTGCTAAACAGACGGCAAAAAATAATATTGCTGAATTTAAAAAATCCTTATTATTTGGTCTAAGAATATTACTATTTCTCACCGTTCCTTCCGCCGTAGGGCTAATAGTGTTAAAGGATTCACTGATTCGTTTAATATACGAACATGGTATATTCAGCAGAATAGCAACCAATATGACTGCAAGTGCCTTATTGTATTATTCTATTGGCCTGTTTGCCTATGCCTGCGTTCGTTTGATAACAATGTCTTTTTATGCTTTAAAAGATACCAAAACTCCGGTAAAGATCGGAATCTACATAGTATTTATAAATATTGCTTTAGATTTAATTTTAGTTAGATATTTAACTCATTCCGGTTTAGCGTTAGCTACATCAGTAGCCGCTATACTAAATCTGATTATATTATTAAAAGTTTTACAGGATAAAATTGGGGACTTTGAATTAAAATCTCAATTATCATTTCTGGTAAAAATTATTGTATCTTCAATATTCTTAGGAATAATCTGTGTTTTAGTTAATAATTATTTTGGTAGTGTATTAGATTTGAACAATAAATATAATCAGCTTATTCAAGTAATTGCCTCTATTTTTAGTGGAGGTTTGGTATATTTTATTATTAGTTATATACTGGACGTAAAAGAAGTTAGAAATTTAAGGCAAACTATAAAAACAATCTTAAGGAGTAAGAATTAAACAATGCTAAAAGATTATCATTGCAACATTGAAAATATCAGGAATTTTTCTATAATCGCTCATATTGATCACGGAAAATCAACCATAGCTGATAGATTGCTGGAATTTACCGGAACAATTTCCGAGAGAGAAAAAAAAGAACAGATATTGGACAATATGGATTTAGAAAGAGAAAAGGGAATAACTATTAAATCAAAAGCAGTAAGATTATATTATCACTCCAAAGATGGTAAGGAATACATTTTAAATTTAATTGATACCCCCGGACATGTTGATTTTTCCTATGAAGTATCTCGTAGTCTTGCGGCATGTGAGGGTGCTTTATTGATCGTTGATGCATCCCAAGGAGTACAAGCACAAACCATAGCTAATATTAATTTAGCAATAAAAAGTAATTTGAAAATAATTCCAATAATTAATAAAATTGATCTTACTACAGCAAACCCGGATAGAGTTACCAAAGAATTGCAGAATATTTCAGAAATAAAAGGAGAGGAAATAATTTTAGCGAGTGCCAAAGAAGGAATAGGAACTTCTGATATTTTAGAAGCAATAGTAAATAAAATTCCACCACCAAAAGGAAGTTCGAGTTTGCCTTTAAGAGCACTTATATTTGACTCGATCTACAATCCATATAAAGGAACAATTGTCTATGTTAAAGTAGTAGATGGGATTATAAAACCAGGCATGATTATTCAAACTATGTCCAATAATATAAGCTATGAAGTTGTAGAAATAGGCATTTTTCGTCCTAAAATGCAGCCCATAAAAAAACTTACTGCCGGGGAAGTGGGATACATAATAGCCGGGTTTAAAAATATTAAAGATACTCATGTAGGTGATACTATTATCGATGCTTCCAACCCCTCCCGAGTGAGCCTTCCCGGATATAAAAAGGTTACCCCTTTGGTTTTTTGCAGTATCTATCCTGTTGATAATAAGGAATATGAAAACCTTAAAGCTGCATTGGATAAGCTTAAATTAAACGATTCCTCTCTTTTTAGTGAAGACGAAACCTCAGAAGCTCTGGGGTTTGGTTTCAGATGTGGATTTTTAGGGTTACTGCATATGGAAATTATTCAGGAAAGATTAGAAAGGGAATACGACATAAATTTAATCGCCACTACCCCGAGCGTAATGTACCAGGTAACTAAAAAAAATGGGGAAATATTAAAAATAAGTAACCCTGTCTCTTTCCCTCCAAAAAATGAAATTGAAAAAATTGAAGAACCATATGTAAAAGTAAATATTATAACTCCCAGTAAGTGTATTGGCGGAATTATGGATTTAGTTCAGGAAAGAAGAGGAAGTTTCAAAAATATGGAATATATCGACGAAGAAATTTTAAGATTAGATTATCATCTGCCCTTAAATGAAATCATTATAGATTTCTATGATAAGTTGAAATCGATAAGCAGTGGATATGCCTCCCTTGATTACGAACTTATAGAATATCAGTCCTCCGAATTAGCCAAAGTCGATATACTGGTTAATCATCAGTTAGTGGATGCTCTATCTTTTATTATACATAAAGATAAGGCGTATACACGGGCAAGAAAAATAGTGGAAAAATTAAAAGGAATTATACCTCGTCAGATGTATGAAGTTCCACTACAAGCGACAATTGAGGGAAAGATTATTGCTCGAGAAACTATCAAAGCACTAAAGAAAGATGTAACTGCTAAATGTTACGGAGGAGACATCACCCGTAAAAGAAAGTTGTTAGAAAAACAAAAAGCCGGGAAAAAGAGAATGAAGAAGATAGGAAAGGTGGAAATTCCACAGGAAGCATTTTTAGGAATATTAAAAATTGATTAGGGGATGACTAATGGAACTAGGGCTATATCTACATTTTCCTTATTGTATATCAAAATGTCCTTACTGTGACTTTAATTCTTACCAGTTGAAAGAAGATAATCAGATTTCTTCCTACATTTCCGCTTTACATCAGGAGATAGCCGCTTATTCTCAAAAATTAAAAAAGAGTAATATAAAGACTATTTACTTGGGCGGCGGTACCCCCACTATTTTATCGGGAACTCAAATTTTTAATATATTAGAATTTTGTAAGGAAAATTTTATGGTAGAAAAAGATGCGGAGATAACTATAGAAGCAAATCCAGGAACGGTAGACGGTGAAAAAATAAAGTTACTAATCGATTCGGGAATAAACAGGTTAAGTTTAGGAGCACAGAGTTTTAATAATATGTTTTTAAAAAAATTAGGCAGAATACACAATACGCAAGAGATTATTGATTCATATTATTTGGCCCGGGAGGCAGGATTTAAGAATATCAATATAGATATAATGTTTGCCTTACCGGACCAAACTACAGAAGACCTTCAAGTTACCTTAAAAAAAGCTGTGTCCTTAAAATCAGACCACTTATCCCTATACAACCTGACTATAAAACCAGGAACAGAATATTACAAGGAATATAAAAGAGGAAAATTAAAATTGCCTACTGAAGATGAAGAATACGATATGTTTAACTGGGCAATAAATTATTTAGAAGAGAATGGTTTTGAGCACTATGAGATATCAAATTTTGCACGCCCTCATAATAGATCGGAGCATAATCTAATTTATTGGCAGAATAAGCCATATTTGGGGGTAGGAGCGGGAGCATATTCATTTATAAAAGGATATCGATATATGAATTATGAAGAACCGGCAAGGTATATTAAAGAAGTAACGAGTGGTAAATCCCCCATAGACAATGGTGAAAAATTATCTTTACGAAAAAGAATGATAGAAACTATAATTTTAGGTTTAAGGACCAAAGGCGGGGTAAATTATAAAAAATTCAAGACAAGATTTAAAGTTGATATTAACAATACTTTCCATAAACAGATTAAAAAATTAGTTAATTTGGGATTATTGCAAAGAGATGATAATAGGATAAAATTGACCAGGAAGGGTATTTTTCTGGCCAACACTGTTTTTAGGGAATTTGTTGATTGAATGATTAACTAGCGTACAGCGTTTAGCGTAGAGCGAAATTAGCGGATAGCGTTTAGCGTAGAGCGTAGAGTTAGGATAGAGGGAGTCAAAATTACAGAGTAAGAAGAAAAATTAATATATAATATTAGTATATCGTATATAGCAAAGATAGTTAATCAGTTAGCCAATTTACCAGATATCCGATTGAATAAACAAAATAAAGTTATTTAACTGGAGAACTGGCAAACAGGGGAATTGGAGAATTGGTGAATCGGTCAATTGGCAAATTGGTGAATCGGTTAATTTTTTTTAGTAACATCTTGACAAATAAGTTCTATGGTGATATCTTATTTAAGGCAATTAGCACTCTCCCTACGAGAGTGCTAAACGAGGTATAAAAATGGAATTAAATGAAAGAATGAAAACGATATTAACAGCAGTGGTGCATAGATATATTACTACTGCTGAACCCGTTAGCTCGGCTATAATTGCGGAAAAATATAATTTGGATTTAAGTACTGCCACAATAAGGCATGAAATGTATTTGTTAGAAAAATATGATTATTTATGGCAACCGCATACTTCATCAGGAAGAATTCCAACCGATAAAGGTTATAGATTTTATGTAGATAATTTAATGATAAAAAGCCATTTAAGAGAAAAAGAAAAGAAAGAAATTATCCAGATTTACAACAAAAGTAAAGAGTTCGAAGAAACGATGAAGATAACTTCTCAATTATTATCGAAATTAACTAATAATATAGGAGTTGTATTAGCACCGGTTATATATAATGATTTAGTAAAAAATATTCAATTTATACCGGTGGGAAGTAATCGCATTCTAACTATTATAATTACAGATACAGGATTAATTTGTCAAAAAATAATTAAAGTTTCCGGAGAAATAAATAAAGATAGGTTAAACTATCTATCTAATTTTATAAATAGTAAATTAGTAGAAGAAGATGTAAATTTAACAAATTTAAACAATTTATTAATAGAGGAATTAGATAAAATTATTTCATTTCAGGAAAGATTTAATTATATTCATAAATTTTTAGAAGAATGTTTTGATTTTGAATATTCTGAAAATAAAGTTTATTTAGATGGTAGAATGAACATAATAAAACATCCTGAGTTTAAAGAAACAGATAAATTAAATTATATATTATCATTAATCGAAGAAGAAAATGTATTGGCGAACACAATAAGAAGATATTTAGGAGTAAGAAAGACAAAAATAATTATCGGCAAAGAAAGTAAACTGAAAGAAATGCAAAACTGCAGCCTGGTAACCAGTAAATACAGAATTAAAGGTAAATCAGCCGGAGCAATAGGAATTTTAGGTCCAACCAGGATGGATTATCCTAGAATGGTCTCCATTGCGGAATATATATCGGATAAATTAAGTGAAATATTATCCGAATTGTAAGGTGTTCTTAAAATTAATGCTTATTTTCGGAGGATGTTAATGTATAATAAAGAAAGCAAAAAGAAACATCAGGGAAAAGGAAGATTAATGGATAGTAAAAAATATAAATCAATGACTAAAGAAGAAATAATTCGAAAGATAGTAGAAAAAGAGGAAGAATTAAAAAACATAGAAGAGGAATTATCAGACAACAAGAAATTGGTTCAAGAAAAAGATAATTTATGTAAAGAATATCTGAAACATTTAGAAAGATTACAAGCTGATTTTGATAATTACAAAAAACGACAGGAGAAAAAACAGAAGGAATTCATTGAATTTGCTAACGCAAGACTATTAAATACCTTATTAAGTGTGGTAGATAATCTGGAAAGAGCTTTAGATTCTTCCAAAAATAATAAAAACGCAAAGGCTATAAAGGAAGGTGTTAATAATACCTTGAAGGAATTTCATAATATTTTAAATAAAGAAGGGGTCAAACCCATGCAATCAATTGGTCACAGATTTGATCCCTACGAACATGAAGCAGTAATGAAAATGGAAACAGATAAATATCAAGAGGATACAGTAGTAGAAGAATTCCAAAAAGGTTATTACATAAAATCTAAAATATTAAGACCTGCCATTGTAAAAGTCGCGGTTTCTTCCGATAAAATAAAGAATACTAATAAAAAATAAATTAAATTAAAAAAAATTTAGAAAAGGAGAAATAATATCATGGGAAAAATAATTGGAATTGATTTAGGAACAACTAATTCTGTCGTCGCAGTTATAGAAGGCGGAAAACCTGTTATCATAGAAAATGCAGAAGGTGGTAGAACCACTCCTTCTATAGTTGCATTTACTAAAAAGGGAGAAAGGTTAGTGGGTTTATTAGCTAAAAGACAAGCAGTTACCAATCCTGAAAATACCATATTTTCGGTTAAAAGGCTTATTGGCAGAAGATATAATGATGAGGAAGTGCAGAAAGCAAAAAAATACTTACCTTTTAAATTAGTTTCCGGAGGGCATACTGATGTTAAAATAGAAGCCAAAGGTAAAGCTTATAGTCCACAAGAAATTTCAGCTATGATACTACAAAAACTTAAAAAATCTGCCGAAGATCACATTGGAGAAAAAATAGATGACGCAGTAATTACCGTACCGGCATATTTTAATGACAACCAAAGAGAAGCAACTAAAAGCGCAGGCAAAATTGCCGGCTTAAATGTATTAAGGATTATAAACGAGCCAACAGCAGCAGCTTTTGCTTATGGATTTGATAAAATAAAAAGTGAAAAAGTTGCAGTTTTTGATCTCGGAGGCGGAACTTTTGATATTTCTATCTTAGATATTGGCGAAGAGGGAGTCTATGAAGTTAAATCTACTAATGGGAATACCTTCCTGGGCGGTGATGATTTTGACCAAAGAATAATAAATTGGTTAGTAGCTGGTTTCAAAAAAGAAAACGGAATAGATTTAAAAAATGATCAAATGGCCTTGCAAAGATTAAAGGAAGCAGCAGAAAAAGCGAAATGTGAATTATCCTCATCATTAGAAACTGAGGTTAACTTACCTTTCATTACCGCTGATGCCAGCGGGCCAAAACATTTAAGCGTTACTCTAACCAGAGCAAAATTAGAACAGCTCACAGCTGATCTTATTGAGAGTACTATAGAACCCTGTCATAAAGCGCTTGAAGATGCTAAATTAAAAGCAGAAGAAATAGATGAAGTTATTTTAGTTGGCGGGCAAACCAGGATGCCCAAAGTACAGGAAACTGTTAATAAAATATTTGGTAAAGAGGCAAATAAAGGAGTTAATCCAGATGAAGTGGTGGCAATGGGAGCCGCAATTCAGGCTGGTATTTTAGGAGGCGAAGTAAAGAAAGACATTTTATTACTGGATGTTACCCCCCTATCTTTAGGTATAGAAACTTTAGGGGGAGTTGCTACTCGCTTAATTGAAAGAAATAGTACCATTCCTACTTCCAAGAGTCAGATATTTTCAACTGCTGCTGATAATCAATCAGCTGTTGATATAAATATATTACAGGGTGAAAGGTCTATGGCTAAAGATGATACCAGTTTAGGAAGATTTCAATTGATTGGCATACCACTGGCACCGAGGGGGATTCCTCAAATCGAAGTAACTTTTGATATCGATAGAAACGGTATTATAAATGTTAAAGCAAAAGATTTAGGAACTCAAAAAGAACAAAAAATAACCATTACTGCGTCAAGTGGGTTAACTGATGAAGAGATAGATAAAAAAGTAAAAGAAGCAGAGCAATTCGCTGAAGAAGACAAGAAATTAAAGGAAAAGATAGAACTTAAAAATCAGGCTGATACTTTGATTTATTCTGTGGAAAAAACCCTAAAGGAATCCGGAGATAAGATTAGCGAAGAAGAAAAAACTGGAATAAATGAAAACATAAAAGATCTTAAGAAGGCTTTAGAAGAGGATAATGCAGAAAATATTAAAGCCGGTATCGAAAAATTGACTGCTTCCTCACATAAAATGGCTGAAGAAATTTATAAAAAAGCAACAGCGGAAACACAACAACAGGAGACAGCTAAAGAAGGTGAAGAGAGTAAACAATCTGAATCCGAAGAAAATAAAGACGAAGAAAAAGTAGTTGACGCTGATTATGAAGTCGAGAAGGACGAAGACAAGAAAGATTAGCGTAGAGCGTACAGAAATTTAGTATCGAGTATCGCGTATATAGTTAAGAAAACAAAAGAAAAGTAATTAGGGGCGTATTGCATACGCCCTGATATCGAAGCAATCTCAACTAGATTGCCATGCTCTCTACGGTTGCCCTTAATAACGCACGAGGTAGGGGCTCGATTCATCGAGCCCGTCTGTTTCGGGGCGGATGAATCCGCCCCCTACAGGAAATAAAGGAACTATTAAAATACTATACTCCAATAAAATTGTTACTGATTATTTTACTGATTACTTAGTTAGATAGTTTATTTTAAACTGGCTAACCGGATAAGTGATTAAGTAAATTGACTAATTAACCAGCTAACCAAGTAACTAGCGAACGAATAATTAAAGAGGGAAACATTAATTGCCAAAAAGAGACTACTATGAAATCTTGGGAGTCAAAAAAGAAGCCACTCCTGAGGAAATAAAAAAGGCTTATAGAAAGCTTGCCCTTAAGTATCATCCTGATAGAAATTCATCTGATGGTAATGCCGAAAAGAAATTTAAAGAAATCAACGAAGCCAACCAAGTGCTTGGTAACCCGGAAAAGAGAGCAAGATACGATCAATATGGTTCAGCCGAAGGTATGGGAGGATTTGATTTTCAAGGCAGAGGTTCTTCTGATTTCAGTAATTTCGGTGATTTCGGTGATATTTTTGAATCTTTTTTTGGGACGAAAACTCGAAGAAGTGAAAGAGGAACACATTCCCAAAGGGGAGCTAATTTAAGATATAATTTAGAAATAAGTTTCGAAGATGCTGCCTTTGGTAAAGAAACTAAAATTGAAGTTCCTGGTTGGGAAACTTGTCCAATATGTAAAGGAAGCAGAGCTAAACCCGGGACATCATCAACCACCTGTCCTGATTGCCACGGTACAGGCGAGATTAGAAGTAAACAAAATACAATGTTTGGTCAATTTGTTAATGTAAAAACCTGCCCTCGGTGTGCAGGTGAAGGAAAAATAATAAAGGATATATGTACTAATTGTAGGGGTACTGGGAAAGTAAAGAAAAATCGAATAGTAAAAGTAAAAATACCTGCTGGTGTCGATAGCGGTCATCAATTACGAATAACTGGAATGGGTGAACCTGGTGAACGAGGAGGACCTTCCGGAGATCTTTATATTGTTTTATATGTGAAACCACATAAAATATTTAAGCGCACAGATGTTGATATCAGTTGTACGCATTCAATTAGTTTTGTAAAGGCAGCATTGGGTGGAACAACTACCGTCCCTACCTTAGAAGAAAAGGCAAAACTAAAAATTCCTGCTGGCACTCAGCCAAATAGTGTCTTTAGGCTTAGAGGAAAAGGAATATTTAAAATTGGAACTCAGCAGCGAGGAAATCAATATATTAAAATTAAAGTAGATATTCCTAAAAGAATAAATGACGAACAAAGAAATTTATTATTAGAATATGCAAAATTAAGCGGTGAAGATATAGAGAAATTAGGAGAAAAAGGCATTTTTGAAAAAATTAAAAATGCTTTCGGACAAAACGATAATTAGTATTTCGTATATCGTATTTCGTATGTCGTATATAGTATAGCGCATAGGATAAATCATTTATCAAGCTAAAAGCTTAAAACGAAAAACTAAAAACCATAATTCAAAATAAAAAACTCATTTTCCCCTTGATAGTTAATATTCTTGAACGTAATATACTTGCTAATTCTTTTGTTTCATATAAAAGCATTCTTCTAGTTGTTATTTACTTTCTTAGCATCTTTCAGTAAATTAATCTAACATATACTCTCTATTATCAGATTTAAAGTAATAATTAAAAACTTTCCTAAAATTTTAAGTTTTAAGCTATCATTTTGCGTTTTGCGCTTTTCGTTTTTCGCTGAATACGCAATACAATATACGATATACTAACTAATGCTTATTACATTCTCTTTTCTTCACGATATACGATATACGAAATACGAATAAAAGGAGTATTTATTATTAAAGTTGCTCTAAAAACACTTGGATGCAAAGTAAACCAATACGAAACAGAAAGCATTATCAGCATTTTAAAAGATAAAGGATTTCAAATAGTAGATTTTCAACAAAATGCCGACATATACATAATAAATACATGTACTGTAACACAGGAAGCAGATAGAAAATCGAAACAGATGATACGAAGAGCTATACGTCAAAATAAAAAATCAAAAATAATTGTAACCGGCTGTTATGCACAAACTGATTATGAAGATCTACAAAAGATAGAAGGGATCAGTTTGATAGCTGGGAATGGTGAAAAAGGTGATATTTTACAACAATTAGAAAAAATAGATTTCCATAATACGGTTATTAGAGTACGACCTGCAAAATATCTAAAAAAATATGACAATACTCTTAAAAATAAATCAAGCAATTTGCATACCCGCACCTGGCTAAAAATACAAGATGGCTGTAATAGATTCTGTACTTATTGTAAAGTTCCATATGTTAGAGGTCCTGCCCGGAGTAGATCCGTAGAAGATGTATTAGAAGAAGTTTATAATTTAAGTAGTAATGGGGTTAAAGAAGTAGTTCTTACAGGAATTAATTTGGGCACATACGGCAGAGATATAGATAAAGGAAAAATAAATTTAGCAAAATTAATTTCTCTGATTAGCAATATTAAGAGAATAAAAAGAATTCGTTTAAGTTCAATAGAATTAATAGATATTGATGCTGAATTATTAGATGTTTTTAAAAACTGTTCCAAGTTTTGTCATCACCTTCATATTCCTTTACAAAGTGGTGACGATAATATTCTTAATCTTATGAATCGTCCTTACGATACCTCGGTTTTTTACCAAAAGATCTCTTCGATAAAAAAAACCTTACCTGATATAGCCATAACTACTGATATTATGGTTGGTTTTCCCAATGAAGACGATAACAGTTTCAGCAAAACTTTCAATTTTGCTAGAGAAATATACTTTGCAAAAATACACGTTTTTAAATATTCTAATCGTAAAGAATGTGTAGCAACTTTACTGCCCAATAAAATCGATAATAGAACAAAAAAAGAGAGAAGCAAAAAATTACAGGACCTGTCTAAAGAACTATTTTATGATTTTCAAAAAAAATTCCTCAATTCGATTGCTGAAATCTTGGTCGAGGACGAGATAAAAGACAAAGAAGGAAAAATTTATTCTCGCGGTATCACCTCTAATTATATTAAAATAATAATTCCTGATTTTATCGGTAAAAAAAGTGAAATCGTTCAAGTCAAATTAAACCAAATCTCTTCTAATTATATCGTTTCCTCACTGCAAACTAATTAGTCGTTAGTGAATAAATCTAGCGTAGAGCGTACAGCGTATAGAAAAACAGTATATAGTATTGAGTATACAGTCAAGAAAAAAAATACAATAATACTAAATCGCTCACTTCATGTAAACATAATATTGCTTCCTGTTAAAAGGGATTGCCACGGCTTCGCCTCGCAATGACAGATTTAATTACTTTTATTTTTCTATTAATCTTTTAAATGACTTTCTGTTTTTTCATTCTGGTTCCTGGCTTCTATTCTCTTTCTTAAACCAACTAACCAGGTAACGAGTTCTACCCGCTCTACGTTATCAGGGCGTATGCAATACGCCCCTACTTTTTTTAAACTTGAAACCCGTAACTTACAACTTATATCTTTAATTGGGCAATTGATAAATAGGTAAATTGGTTAATTTAATAGCTATATACTCGATACTCGATACTTTTTTTATACTTTTTTATATTGCCAAAATAATAGTTTTATGTTATAATTATTTGTGCTTAAGTAAAAAGTTCGTTCTCCCCAAAAGAGTGGTATTCAAGACCACTCTTTTGTTATATATTAGACACTTATTTCACTTGAAACATTTTAATAGGAAGGAGGATAAAGTATATTACCTATGAATATAGATTTAACAAAAATATTAGATGAAATAGAAAAAGAAAAGGGAATATCTAAGGATATATTAATAGAGGCGATTGAATCAGCAATACTTTCGGCATATAAAAAAAACTATGCAAGCAATCTAGAAAATATAAAAATAGATATTTCTAAAGACAACGGAGCGATTAAAGTGCTTACCGATAAAACAATTGTAAACAAAGTCTCAGACCCTTTAAAAGAAATTAGTATAGATGACTTGTCAATAAAAGATAAGGAAAAATATAATATTGGGGATACTACTTTAATAGAAACTATGCCTAAAGAATTTGGACGAATAGCTGCTCAAACAGCAAAACAAGTAATAGTCCAAAAAATTAGAGAAGCTGAAAGAAATGTAATTTATAAAAAATATATTGATAAAGAGAGAGATATTGTTACTGGAGTTGTGCTAAGGATAGAACATGGAAATGTCATTATAGATTTAGGAAGAACGGAAGCCATACTTTTACCTAACGAACAAATTAGAAATGAAGAATACTTCAAGGGGAAAAGAATTAAAATTTATATCCTTGAGGTAATAAAAACATCTAAAGGTCCCAAGATACTTGCCTCCAGAACCCATCCTGAATTATTAAAACGTTTATTTGAATTGGAAATCCCTGAGATTCATGAAGGACTTGTTGAAATTAAGAATATTGCTCGCGAAGCAGGTAAGCGATCAAAGGTTGCAGTTTATTCTAAGGATGAAAGGGTGGACCCGATAGGGGCATGCATAGGCGATAGGGGAGCACGGATAAAATTAATTATGCAGGAATTAAAAGATGAAAAAATTGATGTTATAAAATGGAGTGCTGATGAAAAAACATTAGTTGCCAATTCTTTAAGTCCGGCGAAAGTTTTACTGGTAAATCTTTTTGAAAACGAAAAGACCGCTACGGTAATTGTACCAGACCAGCAGCTTTCTTTAGCAATTGGAAAAACAGGACAAAATGCAAGGCTTGCTGCAAAATTAAGCGGATGGAAAGTAGATATAAAAAGTGAATTGGAGTATAAAGAAGAAAAGAGTCCGGATTTAAAAAATGATTTAGAGAAAGAATAATATTAATCTTAAAAAGATATTTATATTGCTTGGCTGGCTAAGAAAATAGAATTCAGGAGTCAGTAGCCTGGAGCCAGAATAAGATAGTATCGAGTATATAGTTATTAAATTAACCAATTAACCTATTTACCAATTGCCCAATTAAAGATATGGGTTGTAAGTTACGGATTTCAAGTTTAAAAAAAGAAGTATGGGCGTATTGCGTATATAGTATAGCGGATAGCGTAAAGCGTAGAGGTAGGAAAGAAGAAGACAGAAGATAGAATACTGAATCCGATTTTTTTATCTCTTTATCTAAAAACTGAAAACATGAATTTACATACACTAACGACTATATTAATTTGTAAATTGGTAAATCGGTCGTGCGGCCTAGCAAGGTCGTATCATATAACGGGTGGGAATCCCGTCTGGTAAGGTCTAACCAACCGCCAGTAGTTAGCTTTGGAGGATAGTAGGTAACTACTATCTTTAAGCGTAGGCA
>Ga0265592_1000245_pt1 | contig 31172 bp, 29 predicted proteins | sample saktaG_7_FD_190141 | JGI IMG/M metagenome (GOLD analysis project Ga0265592, IMG submission 190141) | Saline water microbial communities from Sakinaw Lake, British Columbia, Canada - sak_2010_1_5_120m | ecosystem: Environmental > Aquatic > Non-marine Saline and Alkaline > Saline ... | reverse complement strand
AGCCTGGTGATGCTGGCGGCCACCTTATCCATGCGCCGCTTTGCCTACTATTTTGTTGTCAATGTGGCGCTGCTCACCGGCTACTTCTCCTGGCTAATCCTTGAGTTCGCCGGTTTCAAGGAGAGAGTGGCTGAGCCAGTGGAATCACCCCAGAAGGTGAAAAAGAAGATTAAACAAAGAAAGAGCCAGAAAGGTGGTTCTCAGCTTAGCGGTAGCCCAATAATTATGGCTTTTGGGATAATAGTGGTCTTTTTCCTCAGCTTTTTCCCCAATATAGGTGGGGCAATGAATACTGCCAGCCGTGCAGCGTTCGCTCCCAGCGATGCCTGGTGTGAATCGCTTTCCTGGCTGGAAGACAATACAGCGGACCCCTTTGGCAATCCCGATTTCTATTATGAGACGTATGAAAGGCCATTCCAGTATTCTGAAACTGCCTATGGTGTTACTGCCTGGTGGGACTATGGCTACTGGATAACCCGCATCGGTCACCGCATACCCACCTCTAACCCGGGTACCGGCCATCATGGGGAAGCCCCCATTTTTACTGCCCAGGATGAGACTCTGGCCAACCAGAGGATAGATTGGCATGGCTCAAGGTATTCAAGGTATGTAATCATTGACCAGCCTACGGTTACCGCCAAGTTTCATGCCGTGGCAACCTATAGTGGCAGCACACCAGAAAATTTCCATGATGTCTACTATCAGCCACAGGATAATAAGCTTGTACCTGTGCTTCTCTTCTACCCTGAATATTACCGTTCGTTAGCCGTTAGACTATACAACTTTGACGGCAGCCAGGTTACTCCTGAAATATGCAATGTGATTTCCTATGAAGAGAGGACTGGCCCTGAAGGTGAGTCTTACAAGGTAATCACTGAAGCGAAATCTTTCTCCACCTATGAAGAAGCTGAAGCCTATATCTCAAGCCAGGAATCGGATAATTATAGAATAGTTGGTACTGACCCCTTTATCAGCCCGGTGCCCCTGGAAGCCCTAGAGCACTACAAGCTGATTTATAGCTCCGATAGCTCTGTAATGCAGCCGGGCGGTGGCATGATTTCCGAGGTAAAGATATTTGAGTATAGTGGAGATTAAGGCACAGGCAGCCATCACTATTTCCAAAGTCAGGGAAATCGGCTATAATCCTCAATACAACTTAGAACAAGAGCTTAGGCAAACCATTATGAGGTTTTGTGATGTGGTAAAATTTAATCAAAGGAAAGGCGAAGAGTAAATTGAAGTTAATCTTCCAGGTCACAAGTAGGGGAATGTTTTGAGTAAAAGAGCTTTAGGAAAAGTTTTAGCGGGACTTTCAGACAAGAATATCAAATTTAGCGAGTTGAGGGAGATTCTACTGGATTCAGGTTTCGCTGAGCGGATCAAGGGCGATCACCATATTTTCACTAAAGACAAAATTGTAGAAATCATCAATATTCAACCGTTAAGAAACGGAAAGGCGAAGGCTTATCAGGTAAAGCAAGTAAGAAATTTGATATTAAAATATAAGCTTCATGAGGGGGTGAAAGATGTTTAAGTACGAGATATTGATTTATTGGAGTGAAGAGGATGGACTATTTATAGCCGAAGTTCCAGAGTTGCCTGGATGTGTGGCAGACGGCACTACATATAAAGAAGCCATACATAATGCCGAGATTGCGATTTCAGAATGGATAGAAACAGCTAAAAGTTTACGAAGAGAAATTCCAACGCCTAAAGGGAAACTCGCTTATGCGTAACGGGGATTTGTGTAACATTGCTTGTCAAGCTCACATGTAAAGGTAAATGAAATGCCTAATTTTGGCCAGTGGTTTTGGCACCAGGTTGTATCCCGTGACCCTCACTAAAGCCAAGGCGTTGCTGGACTATGAAGGCAAGCCGTTGTTAACTCATCTGGTGGCTAGAATTCCTGAAGCTATAGATATACTCATTTCCACTAACAGAAAATTTGAGGCTGACTTCCGTCGCTGGCAGGAAAGCATAAACAGGCGGGTAGAGATTTGTGTTGAAGACGTCTGGACTGAGAAACAGGCCATGGGAGCTATCGGTTCGCTGAACTTCTGGGTTAGCCGCAAGACTATTGATGAGGACCTCCTCGTTATCGCCGGTGACAACTACTTTGAGCTTGACTTCTCCCGGTTCATTGCCACTTACAATGGGGAAACCACGCTGGTAGCGGTTCATGATATTGGCGACAAAAGCAAAGCCAGCCAGTTTGGCGTTGTCCGTTTAGACGGGCACAAGATAATCGAACTTCAGGAAAAGCCGGCTAAGCCTGAGTCCAGCCTTATTGCTACCGCCTGCTATATCTTCCCGCCGCGGATATTCCCCTTTCTATCTCAGTACTGCTCAGAGTGCAGGAGAGACAACCTGGGCAGTTTCATCGCTTACCTGATAGACAGGGGTGAAGTCCACGCCTATATCTTTACTGAACGGTGGCTCGACATAGCAACTTTGCACGTGTAAAATATCAAGCAATAGTATTCAAGGCAATCAAAAACGTGAGATGGGCTATCAATTTGGATAAGAAGACGGCTATTGTGACTGCTGGTGCCGGCTTTATTGGCACCAACCTTTGCCAAGAACTGGCAGAAAGGGGCAAGCATGTTGTCATTCTTGACGACCTGTCCATGGGGAAACAAAAAGGGAAATATAGACCAGTTAGTAAAGGATAAGCTCGAGTTTGTCGAAGGCAGCGTCACCAGTAAGTAATAGAATATCAGTAGAAGACCATCCGGGTAATATAGAAAGAGGGATACCAAGAGACTGACTATAAATAATGCTACTCCCTACAGGCTCTTTGCGGGGCGGGTTGGGCTCGTCGGAATCACAAATGCAATCATCAGCCTCCGTGGATTAATCCTGCTCCCAATCCTAGCCAAAACATTAGGTGCGGAAGGATATGGGATATGGTCGCAAATCCTGGTTACGGTCTCCTTACTTGCGCCACTTTGCACATTGGGATTGGACTATGCCACCACCCGATTTTTAGCTCCAGAAAAAGATAAGGAAAAGGTTAGCAAGCATTTCTCTTCCATCCTGGCAACAACATCGTTAATTGCACTTGCAGTATCTGTCCTACTATTTATTCTTTCCAAGCCCCTTGCCACAGCAGTGTTTGGCGGCGCTGATGCCACTTTTTACATCCAGATTTCAGCATTGCTGGTATTCTTGACTGCCATTGACCAGATAATGCTTAACTATTTCGTCGGATTCCAGCAGATAAGAAGGTACTCAATTTTTCTGATTTTGCAGACAGTCGGTGAGGTCGCACTAATTTGCTATCTCGTATTATCGGGTTTCGGCTTGTTTGGGGCCATTATCTCGCTCCTGATTGCCGGAGCACTTACTTCGGTTATTGGATTCTTATGGATTAGAGCCGATATTAAGATTTCCAAACCGAGTTTTTCTGCTATAAAACCTTACTTGCCATACACTTTACCGCTGCTTCCCACCATATTATGTTACTGGTTCATTAGTCTTGGTGACCGTTATGTCATTGGCTATTTTATGGGTGCCAGTGCTGTAGGGATTTACTCCGCAGCTTATGGTTTGGGGGCAGTACTGGCATTTTTCTATGTCCCCTTATCAGCCGTTCTTTTCCCCGCAATGGTAAAGAGCTACGAAAGTAATAAAATCCCAGAAGTCAAGACTTACCTCAGTTATTCCCTTAAGTTTTTCTTGCTATTCGCCATTCCGTCTTTCTTTGGACTTTCGATTCTCTCCAAATCTCTACTGGTGACATTGGCAACATCAGAGTTTGCCGAGGCTTATATGGTCGTTTCAATCGTAGCATTAGCGACTCTTCTATTTCATTGTAGCAGTTTTAATACATATATTCTAAATCTCTTTAAGGAAACAAAAAAGGTGGGCATAGTATTTGGGGCGTCAGCGTTGATAAATGTGGTATTGAATATAAGTTTAGTCCCTTTAATGGGAATCGTAGGTGCTGCCATTGCCACACTGGTAACTTTTATGATTCATCTGTTTGTGGTTAGCAAGCTCAGTTCTAAGAGGCTATCGTATGACATTGATTTTAAGTTCATCGGCAAGAGCATAGCTGCTTCTATTCCAATGGCTTTTGCAGTGTGGAAGTTGAATCCTTGCGGAACAGTTAATATCCTGGTTTCAATTGCAATTGCTGCCGCAATATACTTTGGTATTTTGGCTTTATTGAGAGGATTTACCAGAGAGGAATTCAAGTTTTTGAAGGGATTTTTCAAGACCTAACCCACACCCGGTCTATTTCTTTTTTGTTTGCTTAAATCAAGTGGCTTTTTCCAGATAGACGTTTGCCAAAAATAGCGACCATATGGCCATGGTCCGAAGAAGTCTGTGCGCTGCCAATTGACGAGCAACTCCTTACCGCGCAGATAATAAGGTCTATCTGAATTGTCCAGCATAAGAAAGCCTCCAGGGCGTACCTTGGTTACAGCACGGAGAATGCAAGAAGGCCTTGCCCTCCCGTCAATGAAGACCAGATCAAAACTTTCGTCTGGAAATGAGTCGATGCTTTTGACATAGGCCTCGAAATTCATGTTTGCGTACTCTCTAGAAGCAAAGCTCTCAGGATCTGCAAAGTTTGATGTACCGTCAAGACCGGGCTGCGGTTCCAAAAGTAAACAGTTACAGTTTGAGATGTTTTTCTCTTTGAGAGTCTCTGACACATGCCGATACCACGCATGATCATGCTCCACAGAAATTGTTGTGCTTACCCGTTTTGAGAAAAATATCGTGGACCCACCCGAGCCATATTCGAATATGGTCATCTCTCGACCTAAAAACTCTTTAAGCCACTCTTTAGCCTCGAATGTGACCCATGGCGCTTCATCTTTGAGAGGACTCCGGTCGGAGGTGAGATTAGAAGTGGCCCAGGGAATAACGAATTTAATAAGTCTAGGATTGCTTAGTAAGCGGATAGAATAGATACAAGCCGGGATGATTAGCCTGGCAGTTAGATACATATATCTAAGAGCAGGTACCAATACTTTTGGCAGTTTCATTGCTATTTTCTCTCCCCAAGGAGTTGTTGGAGAGGTTTCCTCTGTTGGGGTTATTGTCTCTTTCATGTCCTGCCTTTTCTGCTTGAGGAACTACAGCTTTTCAAATTATTCTCTCACGCCATGCTTTGCTTTCATCTCTTCATTTATATCCTCCACTGCTTTGAGCAATCTTGCTTCTTTGTATTCGTTAGCAAAAGAGATAAAAGCTCCTCATTCTATTTCTTTATTTCTTGCATGAATCATGCCAATAGCATTTACCGGGTGTTGCCATTTAGAGATGGTAAGCTCAAAGTGTTCAGATAAGGCATTCAACAATAACTCCTCTTTGAATCTTGAAGGATTGCATTTGTGGTATTCCATCTCAATCCTCCGTATTCCCTTTATTTCGTCTGGTTGAATAAACCATTCCCAACCTTCACAATCACATTTTAGGAAATCACATCCACCGCAAAAAGAAATAATTTCAGATAGTGTTTTAGTTTTTACGGTTTTGCTTTCACCCAGCCATTCTAATTTTGCTGTCTTTCCATCTCCTAAAGCTATCTCCAAAACATCTATGTTGTCTCTCTTATTAAGAAGTACATTTTCCCTGAGCATGTCTGGAGTCATAGGTTCAACCGCATAGACATACTTTGCTCTCCTTGATGCTGGAATGCAGAAACCGCCGATACAGGCGCCTATATCAATGACAATATCGGCCTCACGGATGTCATCAAAAATATAATCCTGCTGCACCTGTCTCACGGTGTCAAGTAGCTTGGACATATAATATTTGTTATTGTCCTTTGTAACAACATAATTAATATACCCCGGTTCAATGATAACCTTGTTCTTACTGTAAAACATACTATTGATAACTTCCTGCAAAGATTTGGTCCTCGCAAAGGTCTTGCCTGAATTCTTCACAATATTCCATAAAGTTGTTGTTATCATATCATTTCTCTTGGCAGACACTATCAAGAATATCTGCAAATTTCCTTGCCATCTCCCTGCAGCTATATTTGTTAATTTGTTCTATCTCTCCTTTATAGCTCACTTCACCCTTGTGCTTGTACTCTAAGTATGATTTGGATAGAATGTTCTTAAGGTCTTCAACCGTTCTGCAGTATACACCAGCTTTGGTCTCATCGAGCAGTTCTTTGATCACATCATCACCTGAGCCCCCTACGGTAATTATAGGTCTTCGAGCTCCCAGGTAAGCATAGATTTTCAGTGAATGCCACCCTTTTTCCTGATAATCGTCCCAGTTTAATAGGAGCAACAATTGTGATTCTCTTTGTTTTTCAAAAGCAATCTCCCGTGGCACTGTCCCATAATACCTGGCAACAGCCGATAATCCATAACCTTCAATCTCATTCGCCAGCCAGTCCAGGTCAAGACCGTAAAATCTAACTTCAATATCTTCTGGATTTACAGCTCCGTTGGAGATTAAATCCCGCAAGGCAGCGAATAGTCTTGATGGGTCCTGTTTCCCCCTGTAAATAGTACCTGTATAGGTGATGGTAAATTTGTCGGTTAACTTAGCTGGTGGGCTATTAACCTCTTCCGGGTCAAATCCATGTGTAACGGCATAAACCGATTTTCGTTTATGTAATATTCTCAGTTTTTCTGCCCACGGCTCAGAAACAGTTACTAAAGCATCTGCTGCCAGTAGCGTCTTTAGTTCGAGTCTTTGGTCAAAGAAATGTCTCAGACGTCCGTAAGAATAGTTGTGGTTCTGCGACCAGAGGTCAGGGAAATCAGAAACCCACGGAATCTGATACGTACCTTTCAATTCCTTAGCAATGAGATGGCTTGTTACAGGCCAGATACTGATGATTGTATCTATATCTTCATTTTCCAGAAGCTCAGTGCCGGACTTAATAGCAAGACGTTTCCAACTTCTATGCCGATCTGGGTAATAGACGATTTCCATTATTCTTGCATAACCCCAGCTCAGAAAGGGATATACAGGACTCTCAGAGATTGTCCTATAACTTCTTCTAACTCGGTGCCCGATATCTTCACCCGGCTTAAAACCGAATAACTTTTTCCAAAAACCTAAGACACAGTCTCGAGACGTTTCTATAATCCTAAACTGTGGGTCTGGTTTTTCGTCCAAGGGGGCTGTGAGAACAATAGGCTCCCACCCAAATTCTGGGAGGTACTTGACTAAGCCTATTACGCGGCCGCTCCCCCCCCGATACGGCCAGAAATGGCCTATAATTAGAACTTTCTTCATTATTTACCTTATCCTTATCACATGACAACTTCAATAATGCCCCCGACTTCTTTCCAATTCTTGTCAGGCCATATATCCTCTGTGATTTTGGTGAGATGAATCTGCTCCTCTCGAACCCAATTGTTTTTCAATAAAGCTACGTAATCTCTTTTCCAGTAGCCTTCATAATAAATTCCGAGACCATTTGGGTCATTATGGTAGGGTTCAAAGCAGTGCCATTCTACTAAAATCAATCCGCGACAGGCAACACGGAGCATCTCATGAACAACTTTCTGGATTTTGTCTGGCCCTACATATATCAAAACCGCGTCTGTGAATACAACATCAGAACTTTTATCCTGAAGTTGTCCAAGTTCGTCTGCCTTACCAGCTAACAATTTTACATTTGTAATACTTTCTTGGGCAAACCACTCATTACCCTTTTGAATAGCCTCAGGATTAATATCAATCCCTCTTATGTCCGCAGCAGGAAACTTTTTGGCAAGCAGGTATAAGTTTGGTCCACAATTGCATCCTATTTCTAAAATGCTTGATGGATCAAACTTGGATATAGCCTCTATCAAAAATGGGCGGTGAGGATGGTTTACTGAGTTCCAGTAGCCCTTAATCCAATCGCTGCTTCCATTCCCCCAATCGTCGCCTTTACTTTTACGAAGATGCCGCGTGGCCCATTCTTTCTCCCTTGCTCTTGTTCCGACCAGAAGTTCCATTAAGTGAATGGGCCTTAGAAACAAAGAAATTCTCACCGCAAGATGGTAGAGAGCTGGCCATCTTTTCAGAAGGAGTATGGCTCTTTTCCTTAATCTTGTTATCATCAATCACTTTAAGGTTGAGGCTGTAAAGAGCAAATCTAGATTGGCGTTATCGGCTAAGTGCTTAAGGGTGGCCAAGTCCAAGTTCGGTAATCGTCCCTTCTCAGTGTCTAGAATTGCAGTGAGTTTCAGGCCGTGCTGTTCGGCGATTGTGATGAAGTCTAGTGGGGCACTCAAATACCGCTTTAAGTTGCCAGGTTCATACTCAGCCAACAGCCGGATGTTAGGGCTTCGTTGGATTAGCTGCGTCATGCCCGAAATAGCAAGTGGCTCTGACCCATCCATATCCATCTTGACAAAGCTGACGTTGTGTTCGTCAGAAAGGAATTCATCCAGAGTGATTACTTGTACCTTGACTACTGAGACGTGGTCACACGGAGTCAAAGCGCTGCCGGCCCACGACGGGCTTTGATAAAGTAAGAACTCTCCGACTTTATTAGACACGGCCTTTTGTTCTATAGTCACATGACTCCAGCCGTTTCTTTCAACGGTGCGTTGCAAAAGATGGAAGTTGCGCGGATCAGGCTCAAATGCGTAGACTTTTCCTTCTGGGCCTACAAGGTTAGCTAGTAACACCGTGAAGTAACCTATGTTCGCTCCAATGTCTATAACTGTATCTCCCTCTTTTACCGCCTTCCTAATTTCGGAAATTCTGCCTGATGCATATCCACCTTGGAGAAACATTTTTGAGCCTATACCATTATCGCGGACGTTGATTAAAACTGGGCTGCCATGTATATTTATCCACCCCTCTGGATGGCGAGTCATGAGATTATACACACTCCGGGTGAGCTTTCTACTACCTGGAATGTAGTTAGCCATTATCCTTTCAAGGGGAAATACTGCCTGTGCCAAAGATTGCTTTAAGCTCAATGTAGGTCTCCCCGTAGTCTGGCTCCTATTATCACTCATTTTTCATACCTCTCGTTTGACGAAGAAATTACCAATTCTCTCTATCACATACTCCACTTGCTCGTTGCCTATTTCTGGAATTAGCGGCAACGAAAGCACTTCCCGTGATATTTGTTCAGTCCTGGGCAGATGGAAATGATTCAGCCCCAGCGCTTTCTGATGGTGCATAGGTTTGGGCCAGGAAATCAAGATTTCAATACCACTTTCTCGAAGGTGCGCGACAAGCTTGTCCCTTTCCTGAGACCGCACCACATAATTTTGATACACATCGAAGTAACGGTCGTCTGACTGTGGGGGCGGCGGTAGTTTGAGCTCAGGCAAATCTGACAGGCCTTGATGATAAAGCTTTGCCAGCTCCCGCCGTCTTTCAATCCACCGGGGCAAGTGCTTAAACTTCACATTTAGAATTGCTGCCTGCAGGTTATCTAGGCGACTGTTAAAACCAAAGCCGGCTAAATCATCTTTTGTCTGCCTCCCATGGTCTCGGTAAAGGCGTATCTTATCGGCGATTTCCCTACTATTGGTGACTACAATTCCGGCGTCTCCAGCTGCTCCCAGACTTTTTGCTGGATAAAAGCTGAAACATCCCGTAGTCCCAAAGGAGCCTGCCTTTGTGCCATCAAAGGTTGCCCCCAAGGCTTGAGCAGCGTCTTCAATTACCACCAAATTATGTTGCGAGGCTATTTTCATCAATTTTTCCATATCACAAACTCGCCCGTTTAGGTGAACCGGCATAATAGCTTTGGTTCGTGGAGTGATAGCCGCCTCTACTAGGTCAACATTCATGTTGTAGTCATCGCCGACATCTACTAGAATGGGTGTTGCGCCGCAGTGGACTATGTCCGCTACCGTGGCAACAAAGGTATGGGCGACAGTAATAACCTCATCGCCCGGCCCCACACCCGCGGCTAACAAGGAAAAGTACATGGCATCGGTACAGCTATTTACGCCAACAGCATATCGGACACCCACGAAGTTAGCCATATTATGCTCAAATCGCCTTACCTCTTCGCGAAGTATGAGGTCGCCATGGGTCAATACATCCTTAATTGCAGCTAATAACTCCTGTTCAAGTGTACGATATTGCTTGGGAAAATCTACAAAAGGAACTTTATATGCCATAACTGGTTTCACCTGCCAAAGTTCGAACAACATGCCCAAAAGCTATCGGATTAGAACTCGATCTGCTTTTCTGCCATCTCTCAACTTTCCAACAAACAGATAACAGTGGATACAACACCTTCTATTGATAGAGAATACGTCTTTCTTAAGTATTCCTGGCTACCGACCTGAGAGCAAAATGAATCATTTAGCCCCATTCTCTTGAATTTAATGTGTGAATCGCATAATTCTGCAAGTAGCTCCGCCACCGCACCTCCCAATCCACCAATCATGCTATGTTCCTCGATTGTAACTATAATGCTGGTTTCCGCTGCTGCTGATAGTACCGCTTCGGTGTCCAGAGGCTTGATAGTATGCATGCTTAGCACACGTGATTGAAACCCTTGCTGTGCTAACTGTTCCGCTGCCTGGATGGTATTATATAGCATTCCTCCGGTAGCAATCAGTGTGACATCTCTACCCTCCCGTAGCTTAGTGGCCTTACCAATTTGAAAATCTGGAGTTGCTTGATGGGCAATAGGATCTCCTGTTTTGGCCAACCGCAAATAGCATGGTCCAGCCCACTCAGCTATTGCTTGCGTTGCCAACGCTGCCTCTACAGGGTCCCCCGGTGCAACCACTGTCATATTAGGCAAGGCGCGCATGATTGCCAGATCCTCAGTAACATGATGCGTTGCTCCCAGCGAGCCATAGGCTAACCCACCCCCTGAAGATACAACCTTGACATTGGCGTTATGGTAACACACATCATTGCGTATTTGCTCCAAGCAGCGTAGCGTCGGGAAATTGGCAATAGAATAAGTAAACACAATCTTGTCACACAGTGCCAGCCCGGAGGCAATGCCAATCATGTTCTGCTCAGCTATGCCGATATTGACGAAGCGATCAGGAAATTCCTGAGCAAAAGGCTCAACCAAAGAATATCCAACATCTCCCACGAGCAAGAAGATGCGTTCATTTTCTCTCGCCAGGTCTATCAAAGTGCGGATGAGAGCGGCTCTCATTCAAATATCCCCCAGCTCAGTGAGTGCTTGGCGTAGTTCGTCGTCGTTGGGCGGCTTATAGTGCCAGGCCAGCTGATTCTCCATGAAGCTGACTCCTTTTCCCTTGACCGTGTGGGCAATGATGCAGCTTGGTCTTTCTGGCTCGAAAGGAACGCTTAGCAGTGCCTTCTCAATTTGCTCAAAGTCATGTCCATCTATTTCTTTTACTGCCCAACCAAAAGCCTGCCATTTGTTGGCCAGGGGTTCCAGGTCAAGGACTTCTTTCACTGTGCCAAAGCTCTGAATCTTGTTGTAATCCACGATAGCAACCAAGTTGTCAAGCCGGTGGTGAGGTGCGAATAATGCTGCCTCCCATGTTGAGCCCTCGTCACACTCACCGTCACTGAGCAGCACAAAAACGCGATAGCTGTGGCTACTGTGCTTGCCAGCCACTGCCATCCCGCAGCCGATGGAGAGCCCATGTCCTAGGGAACCAGTCGATGCCTCTACACCAGGCACACCGTACGTAATATGCCCGGCCAGGTGTGAGCCATCCTGACAATAGGTACCCAGCCACTCTTTAGGAAAAAAACCACGTTCAGCAAGAACTGCATAGGCAGCAGCAGCAGCATGTCCTTTGCTTAAAATAAAGCGATCGCGCTCAGACCAATCTAGCCTAGATGGGTCTACACGCAATACCCTATTATAAAGAACCGCCAGCAAGTCAGCTATCGAGAGAGAACCGCCAATATGTGAACTCTTGGCATGGTTGGTCATTCGCAGAGCATGACTGCGAATTCGAGTTGCCAAGGTTTTGTAGCCTTCTATGTTACTTCTATTCATTCTAAGACCGCATAGCCAATATAAGGGTCAAATTCAACTCTCTTTATTTTTAGCCTGTTAATCCCTATCGTCTCCAGTAGGGCTAAAGTCTCTCCTGGCCAGATTGGATTATCTAATTCATCAAAAGCAATGATAGCTCCCTTTGGCATTCTAGGGAAGAAGTTTTGTATGGCAACGGTTGTCGGCTCATATAAATCAAAATCGAGAAACAATAAACTTACAACAAGATGTTTATTGTTCTCAAGAAATTCTGGAATGGTTTTCACCGCGTCCCCTTTTATTAGCTCGACCTTTTTAATATGTCCCAAAAATCTATTACTATCGTAGATCTTAATTAACTCGACTAGTTCGTCATAGGAGTCGGAACAGAGCTCCCCTGCATTAATTTCACTAAATTTACCCCGATCCTTTTCGTGTATAGAAGAAAATCCACCGAAGGTGTCAAATCCATATATGCGCCTAGTCAAATTAACCGGCTCTAAGATTGCGCTTAGCTGTGCCCATGCCATAATCCCGAACCCTCGGTAGACCCCGCATTCAATGATTGAACCTTTAACATCTAAAACCTGCTTAAAAAGTTCATATTGAGCCAAAAAGCGAGTTAAGCTTTGCCGTCGCACATACTTGGTAAAACTCTCCAATTTTGTCTCCACACTGTCGGGGCATCTCACAAAAGCCTCTTCGATTTTCTTTCCTACTTCCTGTTCTGCCTTGGTTCTAAATCCGCCCTCAAGCTTCACATTTGTTCTCATGCCTGCCCCCTTTTTTCTGATTGTTTACGCTCTCACTCAATTTTGAGCCTCTCCTCGAATCCATAATTCCTATACCACTGAACAAATGCCCTCAATCCTTCTTTCAAGCTACATTCAGGTTCCCATCCCAGAAGATTCTTTGCTTTTGTTGCATCAGCAATCAACCTTTCAACCTCTCCGATTCTCGGCTCCACATGGACAGGCTTAATATCCCCACTTTTACCGCATAAATCAATAATCATATTAGCTAAGTCGAGTATAGATACTTCCCTGCCGCTCCCAAAATTGACGGGCTCTGGTATCGGCTCCTCATGATTCAAGACTAAATCATAAGCTCTGATAGCATCCTCTATATAGGTATAATCCCTTGTTTGCAAACCATCTCCATATATAATAGGAGATATGTTACTCAAGGCTCTCCTGGTAAATATGGATATGACGCCACCATATCCGAAATCCCTCTGCCGGGAACCAAAAACATTGAACAATCTCAGTATAGAGATATTCATGCCGTAGGTCTGGATGTATGCATAGCACATCCTATCAGCAGCGATTTTGCTCGCCCCGTAAGGATGCGGAGCACTTAAGGGATGCTTCTCATCTATCGGGGCATATTGTGCAGAACCATATACTTCGCTTGTAGAAGCGTGAATTACTTTCTTAGCATCATATATCCTGGCTACCTCCAGGATGTTTTGCGTTCCCATCACATTTATTTCATATGTCAATTTAGGTTCAATGTAAGACCTATCGACATGAATTTGCGCTGCTAGATGAAACACGACATCGACATCACGCATAATCTTTTCCAGCAAATCGAAATCCCTGATGTCGCCCTTTATCAATTTGAAATTCCGGTAATCTAGGAGATGCCTGATATTTATCAGGTTTCCGCTCATAAAATTATCCAGGCAGAGCACAGTGTGCCCTTCCTTAACATACTTGTCACACAGATGGCTACCGATGAATCCTGCGCCGCCAGTTATCAAGATTTTCATTTCTTACACCTCACAATCAGTTCGTCATAGATTTTCTCTACTTTGCCCATTTCCGTCTCGTAGTTGTTTGTTTCTTCGATTATTCGCCGATTAGCCTGCCCAAATTTAACTCTTTCATCTTCGTTGCGCAGGAGATAGATAATTCTTGAAGCCAGGGCTCCAGGGTTTCTCAAGGGAACTATAAATCCGTTCACCCCGTCTTCCACCCACTTTCTATTGTCCCCAAAATCGGTAATTATCACCGGCAATCCACAAGCCATCGCCTCCGCTGTACTGGCAGAAAGCCCGGCGTCCGATAGTGAAGTGGAAACATAGACATCAGACGAGGTCAGATATTGGGGGAGTTCATCATTGGGTATCATCCCAATAAACCTGATGCTATCTAAAACTCCTAAAGACATAGCTAGATTCTCCAGGTATTGCCTCTGGTCACCATCACCGGCGATAATGAATTTTGCCTCCGGGACCGCTTCTAGCACCAATGGTATCGCCTTGAGCAGAGACTCAATATTATAGGTTGGTTTAAGGCTTCTTAAGCTTATTACTACCGCCGAGTCTAGAATTCCCAATCGCTCTTTAAGATTTGTGCTCTTTTGTCCTGGTTTAAACTTAGAAGTATCAGTTCCAAAATAGATAAGCTCGGTCTTCTCCTGTGGAGCCCCCTGTTTTACTAGCTCCTCAACTATGTGTTCTGCATCGCAGATTACCATATTTGCCCCTTTTAGTGCGTATTCGGTGATGGCCTTGAGGAAGAAGTTTTGCCGTGGCTCAATCAACACATCAGAGCCCCATGCAGACACAACGAAGGGATGGAAACCAGAAACAGCCCCCAAGCAACCATACACTGTGATGTAATGAGCGTGGAGTATATCCGGCTTTATCTTTCTCACCAGTCTTCGAACTTGAGCTAGCCACAACAGGCCGCTGAAATACCTGGTTACTGGCCATATTCGAGGCATAAGCCTAACCAGGAGGTGAAGCTGTACACCTTTAGCGTATCCCCTTCCTGATGTTGGCATTGTGGAAATCAAGTGGACTTCATGCCCTCTTTTGGCGAAATAGTTCACCCATCGTTGGGTGTGAATACTGCCACCGTTAGCAATATAGCATATTCTCATTTAAGCCCCGATTCGTTATTGCTATAGTCAGCCTGTTGACTTGATATTTGCCTTGACGAGAGGGCTTCTAGTCATCCATCTTGTCGTTGTATATAAAATACCACCTCTTGGCGTACTTTACAAGCTAGTACCCACCAAACATAGAGTATATCCTAACAGCCAACACATTGGCAGGTTTTGCTGTGTGACCTAGTCCAGATAGATAGGTGACACTCACGCGGTATCACTATCAGCAAAATAATAAACATGTAGCGCAAGGCGATTAAAGATTAAAGATCAAAATGCAAAAAGCAAAATGACAGATTAAAACCCAAAATGTATCGAGGGGTCGGGCTTTACTCAAAACAATTTTTGCATTTCTGTTTGTACTTTTGATTTTTGGTTTTTAGCATTTAACTGCCACACCCGTCAACCGCCCAGGCAGCCTTAAAAGACTGCACTACATGCGAAAACAGTCGATAGCCAGCAAATGTGTCACTGATCATATGAACGAGTACACTGTGTTGACATCGCCACTACAAGTGGCTATTATTTAGCCCGACAAGCTTTGTGAAAGAGCTACCAGTGAACAGCATTAGTATTATTGGCAGTGGCAAGATAGGCACAGCTGTTGGTATTGGCTTAGAGCAGCTTGGTAACAAAGTAATATTCTGTGATATAGATGAAAACCGAATAGAGCATCTGAAACAACTAGGGCACAGGATAACTTCAGACCTAAAACATGCCATCAATGACTCCTCTTTGACCTTTGTTTGTGTTCCTACGCCATCGCAGGGTTCTATAGATTTGAGTCATGTTATTTCAGCAGTTACAGGCATAGCTGATGCCCTAAAAAATAAGCCAGACTACCACCTGGTGGTTATAAAAAGCACGGTATTGCCCACTACCACTGAGCGCATTGTCATTCCTCTACTTGCTAATTCAGGTAAGAAGCTAGGTGAGGAACTGGGGCTTTGTGTCAATCCCGAGTTCCTGACTGAAAGTGCCAGTACCTGGGCTGACGACGAGTGCTACCATCGTGATTTTTTCACTGAAGACAGAATTGTAATCGGGGAGTACGACGAGAAATCTGGAGACATTCTGGAGCAGCTTTATAAACCGCTGGGAAAGCCAATCTTTCGAACCGATATGAAAACGGCTGAGATGATAAAATATGCCGCTAACTGCATGCTGGCCACAAAGATATCCTTCTGGAATGAGATACTCCTTATTTGCCAGAAATTAGGTATAGACTCTCGGCAAGTTGCCGATATTGCTGCCTTAGACCCAAGAATAGGCAAATATGGCTCCGTTCATGGCAAAGCCTTTGGCGGTAAGTGTCTGCCCAAAGACCTGGAAGCTTTTGTTTCCTTCGCCCAGGACTATCATACCCCACCACTCCTGGCGGCCGTAAAGCAAATCAACGATTACATGGCGGAGAATTATGGAGTGCGGGAGTAAGCTCCAACATAAACAGACGGAACTAAAATGGCAAAGCGAGCTTTAATAACAGGTACAACCGGGCAGGACGGTGCCTATCTGGCGAAGTTCCTTCTAGATAAGGGCTATGAGGTTTTTGGAACATTCAGGAGATTATCAACGCCCAATTTCTGGCGGCTGCAATATTTGGACATCTTTGAAAGGGTTAACCTCATCCCAGTAGACCTGATAGATGCTGCTTCTCTTACTGAAGCAATTAAGGTATCCGAGCCTGATGAGGTATATCACCTTGCTGCTCAGAGTTTCGTTGGCACATCTTTTGAGCAGCCGACTGGTGCCGGGGACATTACTGGCCTGGGGGTTACCAGAATCCTTGAGGCAGTTAGAGAAATAAATCCTGAGATAAAGTTCTATCAGGCATCAACCAGCGAGCTATATGGTAATACCAGCGCAGGCTCGCAGACAGAAGATACCCCGTTCCAGCCGGCTAGCCCCTATGCTGCTGCTAAACTGTATGGCTTCTCGATTACCAGAATCTACAGGGAAGGCTACGGAATCTTTGCCTGTAACGGGGTCCTGTTCAACCACGAATCGCCCTTGAGGGGGCTGGAATTTGTTACGCGGAAGATTTCCAATACAGTGGCAAAGATTGCCTTAGGCATGGAGAAAGAGTTGAAACTGGGTAACCTAAAGGCCAAGAGGGACTGGGGTTATGCGCCAGAGTATGTTGAGTCAATGTGGCTTATGCTCCAGCAAGATAGGCCGGATGATTATGTGATTGCCACTAATGAGGCACATTCGGTTGAAGAGTTTCTAGAGAAGGCTTTTGCTATTGTTAACCTGGATTGGGGGAAATATGTTAAAGTCGATGAGAGATTTCTCAGGCCTTTAGATGTCAATTTCTTGCAGGGCGATTACTCAAAGGCAAGACAAAAGCTGGGCTGGGAACCCAAGGTAAAATTTGATCAGCTAGTTGAAATCATGGTGAAGGAGGATTTGGAGCGGTGGGAAAGATGGCAAAAAGGCGAGAGGTTCCCCTGGGATGCCCCAAACTATCCCAGCGAGAATAAAATACTGTCCAGAATGTTGCGGCTGGAGAGGTAGTAGTGGTAGAAAAGATAGAATATGAAGGAATGACCTTCGCCATCGTTCTGCGCAAGGATTACGGTGAGGACGGGGTCAATTTTATCACCTCCCAAGACGAGCCTATCCAGCTGGGTGTCCTCAAGCATGAACGTGGCGCTAAAATAAAGACCCATATCCACAAAAACCAGCCGCGGACTATAACTGAGGTTCAAGAAGTGCTGCATGTGGACTACGGGAAGGTAGAAGCTGAATTTTATGAATCTAGTGGAAAGAAGGTGGCAGCTACCATCTTGAACTCTGGTGATACCATCCTACTCCTTCGCGGTGGGCATGGATTTAACATCCTGGAGGACTCAAAGATAATAGAGGTTAAACAGGGTCCTTATTGTGGGGTTGAAGAAGATAAACAGCTCCTGGAGACAAACCTGGACGAGGAATGAAATCATTCACAAAATATAGCAAATACTATGACCTGCTATATCACGACAAAGATTATAGCCAGGAATGCGACTTCATTGAACAAATCCTCCGAAGCTATACTCTTGAGCCAGTGAAAACGATTCTCGATGGGGGCTGTGGGACGGGTGGCCATGCTATCCCTTTAGCTAACAAAGGTTATGAAATTACTGGCATCGATGCTTCAGAGGCTATGGTAGAAAGAGCCAGAGAAAAGGCTGAGAAACTGAATTTGAGCCTTGATTTTCGAGTAGCTGACCTTTGCCAATTTGACCTGGGCACGAAATTTGATGCTTGCATATCTATGTTTGCCACAATGAGTTACATAACCGAGACCGAAAATATCCTCAGGGCACTGACCAATATAAGGCGGCATCTGGAAACAGGCTGCCTGTTTATTTTCGATGCCTGGAATGGATTGGCTGTTCTAAGGCAGCTACCTTCAGTAAGAGTAAAGACTGTTGAGGATAAAAAAAAGAAGATTATCAGGATTGCCCAGCCGGAGCTAGATGCTTTCAATCATCTCTGTCGGGTTCACTACCACCTGCTGGTAACTCAGGATAATTCCCTCATAGATGACATTGAGGAGACCCATGTCATCAGATATCTCTTTCCGCAAGAGATAACACACTACTTGAAACATGCTGGATTTGAAACCTTGAAAATTTGCCCCTTCCTTGAATTAGGTGGGAAGGTAGACGAAAATGTCTGGAACATTGCCGTTATCGCTAAGGCTATTTAAGAGAAATGATACCTGTATGTGAACCGTTCCTCAGTGGTAAAGAGTTAGAATATGTTACCGACTGCCTCAAGACAAACTGGATTTCCTCCCAGGGCAAATATATAGAGCAGTTCGAGCAAAGGTTTGCCGCTTATTGCGGCTGTGAATATGGTATCTCCACTACAAGCGGGACTACGGCTCTTCACCTGGCTCTTGCCTCACTGGGTATTGGTCCTGGCGACGAAGTCATCGTTCCCGCTTTCACCATGATTTCCACAGCCTTTGCCATTATTTACACCGGTGCCAAACCCGTCCTGGTAGATGCCGAGCCAGAGACCTGGAATATAGATGTAACCAAAATCGAACAGAAAGTTACTCGACGGACAAAAGCTATACTACCAGTTCATATCTACGGGCATCCCTGTGATATGGAGCCGATAATGAACATAGCCCAAAAATATAGCCTGCATGTTATAGAGGATGCCGCTGAGGCTCATGGAGCTGAATATAAGGGCAGAAAAGCCGGTGGCATTGGCCATATTGGCTGTTTTAGCTTCTATGCCAATAAGATAATTACAACCGGGGAAGGTGGGATGGTGGTAACTAACGATGAAACTATCGCTGAAAAAGCCAGAGCCTTGAAAGACCTGGCGTTTTCCAGGCAAATGAGATTCTTGCACACTGACCTTGGCTTTAACTACCGGATGACCAATATTCAGGCAGCCATAGGCTTAGCCCAATTTGAAAAGATTGAGCAATATGTTGAAATGAGACGAAAGAATGCCTATCTATATAATCACTTGCTAAAACATATCCCAAGCGTAACCCTGCCGCCGGAAAAAGAGTGGGCAAAGAATGTTTACTGGATGTATTCCATCTTGATTGATGACAAATTTGGCATCAGCCGCGATGAGCTGATGGACCAGTTGCGAAAGGAAGGGATTGATACCAGGACCTTCTTCATCCCTATACATCAGCAGCCGGTATTTGAAAATATGAGACTATTCAACAGGGAGAGCTACCCTGTGGCTGAAGACCTGGGCAGGCGAGGTCTTTACCTGCCCTCAAGCTCAGGGCTGACCGAGAAGCAAATAAAGCAGGTCTGCCAGGCAATAAGCAAGATAAGGGGGGAAAGGTAAAAAGACTATGGTAAGGTAGAGTTATGAGGATTATCCATATCCTAAATTATTTCCAGCCAAAGGTTGGCTACCAGGAGACCTTCCTGGCTAAAGAACACGCCAAATCTGGTCACGAGGTCTATGTAGTAACCTCAGACCGTTACAGTTCTAGCCTTTATGCTGTAAACACACTTAAACCGGTTACGGGAGGGGGGATAAAGGGTGCTGGTTTCTTTATTGAAGAAGGAATCAAGGTATGGAGGTTAAAGACATTGTTTGAATTGCCCTACCAAGTGTGGATGCTTAAATTGGAGAGTAAGATTAAGGAGTTAAAGCCAGACATAGTTATTATGCACGATATTGTTAATCTGACAGCACTGAGAATTGCCCGGTTAAAAAAGAAACTTGGTAATTTCAAGCTTATCTATGATGACCACATGACTTTCGGGCTTAGCACAAGCAAACTTAGAATACTATATCCATTGTTCAAATGGACTTTTTCTCGCCTAATTCAGCAAGCTGCCGATGCCCTGATTGCTATCACTCCAGAGACCAAAATCTTCATGCACAAGAAGTATGGCATTCCACCTGAGCGCATAGCCGTTATTCCTCTGGGTGCTGATGATACTCTTTTTAAGCTTGATGTCTTATCCCGGCAGGAGACAAGAAACAAACTATCCCTGAATGAAACTGACATAGTATTCATTTACACCGGCAAAATTTACACTGGAAAGAGGCTAGGGCTTCTAATTAGGGCAATGAAACTAATGGGAAACTATAACGACCTGAAAGTGCTGTTAGTTGGCAATGGACCTCAAACCTATATCGAAGAATTGAAGCAGAATATAAAGGCCGAGAATCTGGAAGACAGGTTTATCTGGCATGATGCTGTGCCCAATAAAGAGCTGTATAAATTTTATTCAGCGGCCGATGTTGCTATTTGGCCTCACGGACCTAGTATCAGTATGAGGGAAGCCATGGCCTGTAGTTTGCCAATAATCATAAGCGAAGGCTCAGCGGTAACTGAATTAGTAGATTATAATAATGGACTAATATGCCAGGAGGAGAATGCTTCAGACCTGTCCCAGCAAATGGAAAAGCTGCTAGACCCGCAGTTGAGAAGGGAAATGGGGCAGAGGAGCAGAAAGCTTGTAGAAGAGAAATTTAGCTGGAGAATCATAGCCAGGCAATTCATTGAGCTAGTAGAAACGCCCTGTGGGCCGAGAGAGACCAATCAGAGGTAAGGTGCCTCTTACCTTGGCACGCCACATAGCTACCGGTAATTCTCAAGTTTCACTATTTTGTTTGTTCTGGCTGATGCCAGTGCCGCCTCAGCCATTTGCACCGCTCGCAGGCCAACCATGCCATCAGATAGTGGTTTTTGCCTTGAATCCACACAGGATATGAAGTGCTTAAGCTCTTCCTTAAGCGGCTCAGCATAGGGAATAGGTATAGTGTGCTCTCCTTCATTCTCAACACGAGTTGGGATGCCATTTTCGGTGACAATTCTGGTATCAAATATATGTAGTTCCTGAGGATTTAAATAGTCTATCCTAGCACTTCTCTCACTTCCCACCACCACCAAGTCTCGCCTCTTGCCATAGGCTGGTACTAGCCAGCTTTCTAAAGCATAGCCTTTGGTATCACCAAAATCCATAGTAATCATAGCCGTCTCTTCTATATCTTGCCCAAAGGACTTACTTGTTACCGCCGTTATGGCTATGGGGTAGTCGACCCCCAAGAGATAGCAGAAAGTATCAAGCTCATGGATTCCCACTGCATATATCACCCCCATATCTTGGCGTGGCACTCCAAATGCCAACCGATTGCCTAAAATAATCTGGAGCTTACCCAATTCTCCAGAGCCCATTCTCAGCTTTAATTCTTGCACCGCAGCATGGTATCTAAATATGTGCCCTGCCATGAGTATTCGACTGCTACGAGTGCTGATATCAACAAGCCCCTTAGCCTCCTCAATATTCATAGTCATGGGCTTTTCAACCAGTACATCTTTACCAGCTTCCATAAACTCCTTGGCAAGCTGATAATGCATCTTAGAGGGCGTAACAATACTAATTGCCTGCGTGTCGGTATCACTGATTATATCCCTGTAGTCAGTCGCATATTCAACACCAAATGCAGCACTTAAGCGCTCGACATGATGTTCGTCTAAGTCGCATATTTTTAGTTTGTCAATCAGACCCTCTAGCTTAAGCTCTTTATATACCCGAACATGGTTCCTTCCCCAGTACCCTGTTCCTATGACTGCTGCACCGACCATAGCTCACCTCCAAAATCCGTGAATTTTGTCGCATATGTATTCGACCTCGCTCTCAGTCAACTGTGGATGTATCGGCAGAGAAAGCACCTCACTAGCATACCTCTCAGTGATAGGTAAATATGCGTTCGATTCCATGCATGGCTGCTTATGAACTGGTACCGGGTAATGAATCCCGGTAGCTATACCTTCTCTCTTAAGATGAGCCGCCAGTTCGTCCCGTTGTTTTGCTCTTATGACATATAAGTGATATACATGCTTGGCCCATTCCTTTTCTGCTGGTGTTACAACATTATTGAGGTCGTGCAATAAAGTGTTGTAGTAATCAGCAACGGTGCGTCTTTTAGTGTTCCATTCATCCACATGCTTGAGTTGCAGTCTTCCGATGGCGGCATGAATCTCGCTCATCCTAAAATTCAGCCCCAGCATTTCATGAATATATTTTTGCCTCCGCCCATGGTCTCTTAGTGCAGAGATTCTTTCAGCCAGCATTTCATTGTCTGTTACCACCATGCCCCCTTCACCAAGCACAGTTATATTTTTTGAAGGGAAGAAACTAAAGCAACCTATATCGCCTATAGAGCCAACCTTATGTCCTTTATATAAAGCGCCGTGGGCTTGACATGCATCCTCAATAATACGGAGGTCATGCTGTTGGGCAATCGCAAGAATAGCATCCATATCGCAAGGGTGACCGTAGAGATGGACGGGAATTATTGCCTTGGTCTTTGGGGTAATTCTCCTTTCAATATCTGCTGGGTCGATGGTATAAATATCGGGGTCAATATCAGCATATATAGGGGTTGCCCCCAGAAATTTCACCGGGCTAGCTGTGGCAATAAAGGTATGAGAGGGGACTATTACCTCATCGCCTTCCTTTAAGTCAATTGTTATAAGTGATAGCAAGATAGCACTTGTTCCCGAATTTACCCCCACAGCATATTTTGTGCCACAAAAATCGGCAAATTCCCCCTCGAAACTCTGGAGGTTCTCTCCTTTGACATACTGACCACTGTTTAATACCCCTATTACTGCTCGCCGTATGTCATCATCAACATATATCTTGCTCAGGCTTATATTCATCCTTGCTGCTCCCATTCGTATGGAGTATCAAAGTAGCCCAATTCGCAGGTTAAATCCTTCATCTCTTTTACCACTCGCGCTGGGTTTCCGAAAGCCAAAACATTATCTGGCACATCTTCGGCAACCACAGAACCCATCCCAATTAGTGAGTTCTCTCCAATGGTAACTCTAGGACCGATAGTAACATTTCCTCCGATTTTGGCATTCCTCTTAATATGGACATTCCTAGCACAGTCCTCAAATCGAGGACAAGGAGGATGAAGGATATTTAGTATGGTGACACAAGGACCGATCCACACGTCGTCCTCAATAATAACAAGTTCGGGTATAAAACAATTAGAATGTATGCGAACGTTACTCCCTATCTGGTTTTCACGCTCCACTACTGTGTGGGTTCCAATACTAACATTATTCCCGATAGCATTACCTTCCCTAATCAGAATTCCATGCCCCGTTTGAAAGTCATTACCTATCTTAACACCGGCATAAATTACAGAGTGGGAACGGATGATAGCATTATCTCCGATAATCAGCTTGCCTACTTTCTTCTCAGCAGGAGAGATGCCAAGCAGAACATAGTCACCTATAGCTGGATTCTTTCCCAGTATAACAGAATCGCTGAAGGTTACCTTTATGTTGTGCCCCGGGCCAATATTCACTGCCGTTCTGCTATATCCTTGTCAATTCTTAAGGCACCCTACCTTGTTGCCAAAACATTATAGTCTAGGTATCAAGCTAAAGCAAAGCATCGACATAAATATAAGCAATCATTAGCACTCATAATAAGCGATGACATTACACTTTTGACGATAAATTTCCAATCGATGTCAAAGGGCAATTGCCTAAAGCTGATAATGCTATGTGCAATGAGATTGGGGGTGTCCTCCTGCCTTTGGTCTAGCTTAGCCAGCATGGAGGATATCATACCAGACGTGCATAAGCCTGCCCCGCGGAGTCCTTAATTCGTGGATTCTCTGGGGAAACCCCCGTTTGTCATTGCGAGGAGCCGCAGGCGACGTGGCAATCTCTAAAAATTGAGGCGAGATTGCTTCGCTTCGCTCGCAATGACATGAAAATCCATGAATCTAGCGTAGTACCCTTGAAGTCGGCTTTTTGAATCTGAACTCACGGATTAAGGGGAGTTGGAGACTATTGTGTGTGATATAATGTTGTAGTGTCGTGACTTGGCTACACTATACTAGTAAGCAATGCATTTAGGCTTAAAGGAGAAAAATGAGGGTAGTTTTAGCTTGTTGTGGCACTAGCCACTATTACGGTTTTCCGAAATACTTCTACTTGCTGGCTAAATACCTGGCCAAGCAAGGCATTGAAGTTGAACTTGTTATCGATTCAGAGAAGGGCAGGGAAAAAGTAAAGGAAGTTTGCGGTGATGTTAAGACTACTGTCATACGACCGTCCACTGGCGTCGGGGCGAATGTTTTACGGCGTTCCTTGTACAGTATGAATGTAGCTCGCTATCTCCGAAACAAGAGCTTTGATATTTTACACACTGCTGCAACCATACCGTTTGCTTATCTCCATATACGAAACCGAGCGCCGACTGTCTTCCAGCCATTCGGTAATGAATCATTCACTCAACAGGATGTGTTACCGGCAAAAGGCTTAAGGCAAGTGTTCTATCGCCTTTTAGCCCAGCCCGTATGGAGGTATTGCGGGGTACACGCCGATGCTATTGCCGCTGAAGGTGAATTTCAAATTGAAGAGCTGATAGAAGCATACGGGGTTAGCCGAAACAAGATATTTATTTTACCAGTGGGAGTTGACTCTGTTTTCATAGAGGAAAAGCTTAAAGCTAGAGCGATAATGCGAGAGCAATTGGGGTTAACCAGCAATGACTTTGTTCTGCTATCGGTTAATACCCTTAATGTTGCCAAGGGCATTAACTACCTGGTTGATGCTTTCTATCTGGTTAAGCAGAGACTAGCTAACGCCAGGCTGATAATCATTGGCACCGGGCCTGAGGAGACAAGAATCCATGACCAGATAAGGGCTTATCAATTAACTGACAGCGTCATACATCTGAAAAATGTGCCTGAGGCAGTGCTATATGACTACTATGCTCTATCTGACCTGTTTGTGTCGCCGACACTGCAGAAGGACTTTATTATGGGAATACTCGAAGCTGAAGTCTGTGGTTTACCCATAGTCAGCACAGGTCAAGAATGGCTGGTTAGGCAGGGACAAAATGGCTACGTTGTGCCGCCAAGAGACGCGGTGACGATGGCTGAGGCTATTCTTAATATATACGGTCGAGATAGGAAAGCAATGGGTATAGCCTCTCGAGAAATAGCCAAGGACTATGATTTCGGGGCAATCGCTAAACTAGCCATCAAGCAGTATCAAAGATTGCTTGGTTAGCAGAATGCTTGTTTCAGCGGTCTAGTAATATCTGTGCCCCACCATTATCGTAGATTTTGCTGCCTTTTTCCAGTGCTTGCGTAAGCCAGGGGAAATCGGCAAAGCTGATGCTTTGCCGTGCTGCATAAGATGTGGGGAGGGTCAGCATCTTTTTTTGCGTATTCCAGGTTCTTAGATAGATGTAGCTGGGTGAGGATAGCTCCTTGTCTTTGGTATCCGTCTTACAGGGGACTTGCATCATGACAAGCAGCCTACCGCCGTGCTGGTCCCTACGGACAAGGTAGTCTTCTTCAGCTACTTTGGAGAGCCAGCCAGCGCCAGCAACATCTTGCCTGGTAAAAACGGTGCTCACATCTACTCCGTAGCCGGACAGGGCGATGGAATAGGGTACATCGATAAAATAAGTGGTCTGATTTCGGCTGAGCCCGAAGATAACCCCGCTGTTGAAGATAAAATAGGGTATCAGTATAACAAAGACCAAAAGCCGTAGAAGCACCGGACTATCAAGGCTTAATCGGGAGGAGGCAAGGCTCCTTCGGAATACCCTGGCTAACTTCACTATTCCATACCCAATAACTTCGCCACCGAAGAGAAACAAAGGAGCCAGAAGGAGTAGAGTAATCCCAAAAATCCGGACGGAACCCATACCGTAGCCCGTTGTTGGCAGGACAAAGAGACCAAGTAAAATGAAAACACTGACTATGGTCAGGGAAATGTATTCGGCTTTGAGTTTACCCAGTCTGCCAGGACGGAAGATGAGCCTGATGAAGCCAACGACAAGGCATAGCTGCACCAGGTATTGAAAGATACGCCAGACCTTTCCCCCTGGAGAGGCTAAAGGGAAGTCAAGACCAAGAGCGGTCTGAGTCAAAGGCTCTTTAGTTAAGGGATTCAGGGATGGAAACCGGGCGGTTATATTTTGAATGAAACCGGGTAACTCTGTTGCCGGTGGTGTGGTAACGCCATGAACCAGTTGCTCCACTGTACTCTGGCCAACGCTAGTAGCAACAAAGATGCCTCCCCTAGCTGCTCCTGAGGCAACGACATTGTAATAACCGAGCATGAAAACCAGGCTTACGCCAACAATGACGGCCAGTGTTCTCTTGTTAAAGGCTCCGGGGGATTTTAAGTCTGCGGGCAGGGGATTGCGTTTTCCTATTAGCCATTGCCAGATAGCTCGGCCGGGGCGACTTTTTATAATGATAAGCACCAGCGCACCAAAAATCAGATAGCCGATATAGCCAGTACCCATCCCATAGTGAGACACGACTGTGCCAAAGCCAAAGATAAGGACTAAAGTAGTTCTCTGTATCAATGTTAGCTTACGGTCGACCATCAGCAATATTACCAGGACGAAGAAGAGTTCGGAGATTTCTTGTCTGAGATTCTGAGTCAAGTCCATAAAGAACATAGGCATGGAGATGAAGAAACAGGTGGCGAAGAAAGCATAATGAGGTTTGATTTGAAGACGAAAAATACGGAAAAGTGCCAGAGGTAGCGAGCAAAAGAAAAGGGGATAAATTATCTTGAATATCCAAACAATATCCATATTGAGCAGGAGCGAGTAGATAGGTGCCAGCATGACAATGCTCAAACAGGAGTTTAGAGAATCGCCAATAGTAGCATCCCAGTAGCCATTTTCTATCACTAACTTGCTGATGCTATACTCCTGATGGATGTCGCTGCCCACCAGGCAGTTGGATATAAGGGTGGTCTGATACAGGAGTGCAATAGCTATCATGACTATCATGAAAGGGTAAACTCGGGGTGGGATAAATTTGTTGAAGGCGGCCAGTCCGATAATAAGAATGATGATGAAGATAAAGATGATGAGCAAAATGTTGTTCTGATAGGAATTGACCAGGCTAACTCCCAGGATAGCGAGTAGGGGCAGCAAGATAGCCAGTAAAAAGGGGTTAAGGTTGGCACGAAAGCCTGGCTTTGCAACTTCTTCACTGTCCTTGTGTGGAGGATTAGCCGGGCAGAAGTTCTTATCACGCACATAAGCCAGGAAGCATAATATCAGGAAAAAGATGATGAAAGTAGCTGTTAATGGTGCTAAAGCGATAGGATGGGAGATTCCTAGAGGTGGCAGGGCAAAGTTTGTCGCTACGCCTGTTGCTATAGTGAAGGCGAGGCTGAGCCCTACCGAATAGAGCAGGCATTCTATTATGCCTGCATTGTGAATTTTGAGGACTCTGAGGAGAAGTATGCCAGGCACGAAGGTAAGGAAAACAAAGCCAACGATTTGCCTCAAGACAGGAATATCAAAGCCTAAAGCAGCCAGCCCGATAAGCCCGAGCATAGCCAGCAACAAGCTGATGCAAAGGGTTAAGCACTTTTTGATTTCCCAGTCGTTAGGTGATGTCATTTAAAGGCCTATTCAAATTTAAAATCTAGCACACACGTCTATCTTGTCGCGATTCCCCGCAGCCATTACTTTATCAAAAGGCCATCATAAATGTCGAGACATTTCTGAGCCCATCTCTCCATGGAGAACTCACGACTAAATCTGCGGCAGTTGTCTTTCATTGCCTGAATCTCCTCCGGTTTAAGGTTGATGAAGTGTATAATAGCTTGTCTTAGAGAAGCGGCGTCCTGGGCGGTAAAGAGCAAGCCCGGCTGAAAAGCTTCCATCAATTTCTTAAGCTGGCCATTATCGCTGGCAATGGCCGGTGTGCCAAAGCGACATGATTCCCAGAGCAGACTCGTTGTCGACAAGAATTGCCTGGCATAGGAGATAATTGCAGCGTCAGCAGCGAAAAAGTAATATGGCTTTTCGCTTTCAGGAATATAATAATTCCTGATAGACATTCTGTCTGCATCAATGTAGTCCATTGCTACTTCTTCAAGATTTATCCCTAGCCCGAATGCCTGCCTACCGGCATGAACAAAGTAAACTTCAGGCAAATCTTTTAAGGCACGGAGGACGGTCTCCAAATCTTTGCCTGAATGAGGGGCACCAAAGGAAAGGAGCACTGGCTTGCCTTGTGGCAGACCCAGATGCTGTCTGGCTTTTTCTTTGGAGATGACATTTTCTACTGAGTCTGTGCCCAAGGGGAGATAAATCACCTTTCCATCGAACACCCCTTGTAGATATGAACTATAATCTCGCTGGGATGTCTCGTTCTGAGTTAGAAAAACGAAGCGATTTCTGGCTAAACCCACACGGTAAAGTGGTCTCCATAGTCTACTATTGATAAATTTAAGCGCTATTGTGTAAATGAGCAACCCAAGGTTTTGTGGGCGTATGGAGGGAATAGGAGGGGGGTAAATATTGCTAGCTGTTAAGGAGATTGCCCAGTTGTAGCCCTGAAACGGGAGGCTGAGCAAATGTGGCAGGAACAGAAAAGGTTCGCCGTCGCGCAGGTGTATAATATCGTAGTTCAGCTTCCGCTTCAACCGAACTGCCACAGCCAACGTTAAGCAGATTTCAAGAAACATGGAAAACCACCTTGTAGCTCCCCACCTCCTGAGAAAAGTGGCCAAATAATATATTGGGATAGCGAGCTTGATACATGAACGGACGGTTAGTTGGGGTACTTCGACCTCTGCTTCGCTGATTGCTCCACAAAAGGTGAGCAATTCAACCTCAGCGCCGGCTCGCGCTAAAGCCTGGGTTTCATGAGCAGCGGCCCAAGGGAAGTGCCCAGTGTAATGGGCGAAGGGACAGACATAGAGGACTTTAACTTGCTTTGTCGTCAAGTTCTCTTCCTAGCTTTTCCAAAACTTTCCTGGCGTTGGTCACTTTAGTGCTTTCACTATAAGGTGCCAGCCGAGTTCGTATGTATCAGAGATATCTACCTTAACCTTTCTCTGCTCGGGAAGGTCGAGGACGTTATAGTGCACTTCTGTGGTGATTTGCTTGAACCAGGCTGAGAAGAGGCTTGTAGCCTCATCTTTGGTATAAGCCCGCGTATAAGGGCAACCTTCATTTCTTTCCGAATAGCGGGACACAAGTTGCTCTGGCGTAAGAGTCCCCAGCAGTCCGTCCTTTATACCTCTCCAGTAGATTATGCTGTAGGCATAAAGCAGGCTGTCCCGGTGATACAGCATTGCCATCACTTGTCCACCTGGTTTGAGGACTCTATGTATCTCTGCTAAAGCAGTTTCCACATCAGGAATGTGATGAAGCACGCCAAAGGAATAGACGCAGTCAAACGCCTCATCCTTAAAAGGCAAAGTCTTGGCATCAGATTGAATGACTGCAGAAGGTAGCCCACTTTCTTTTAGCAAGTCCCGGGTCAGGTCGGTGCCCGCCCGAGTCAGGTCGGTGCTTACGACTTTAGCGCCATTCCGAGCAAATTCAGCCGAATCAATACCAGCCCCACAGCCTATCTCCATGACCAATTTTCCTGAAAAATCATCAAACCTGAAGGCATCATGCATGTAGTCCTGCAGTTCGTAACGGAACTTTCGCTTGCCTTCATAACCAAGCTTTTCCGGGACAAAGCTCATCGGTGTGCTCTGCCCCCAGTAGCTCATTATCTCTTTATCGATATCCAACGACCTGCACTACGCTATTTTTCAGGATTTTGGCCCAGAGTGAAATAGTCTACCCTTCCTTCGAATTTTTGCTTGTCGAAAAATCGCCAGCAGTCGAGCAGTACAGGTTCGTCCATAGCGGTGACGAAATCTTCCGGCGTCAAGTTTTTGAACTCCTGCCAGGGCGTGGCTAGAATACATAGCTGCGTCCCCGTTAAGCAATCTCTCGCTGAAGTGGCATATATTATGCTCTTGTCTTCCAATACCTGGCGGGCAGCATCGCTGCCCCCCGGGTCATATACTCTCAAGCTGGCTCCTTCCTCTAAGAGCCTTTTAGCTACCTCAAGCGAAGCCGACTCTTCAACCACATCGGTGTCGGTCTTATATGTTATGCCCAGAATGGCGATTCTCTTGCCATGTATGTCACCAACTTTTTTCTGTATTAAGTTTACTACTCTTTCATTCTGGTGGCGGTTGACTTGATGCGTAGCCTCTTGAAGCCGCGCCTGGATATTGAGCTGCCGAGCCAGGGCAATGAAGGCCCGATTATCGCGGGGAAAGCAAGGGCCACCATATCCCAGCCCTCCCTTCAGGTATTTGGGCCCTATCCTGGAATCCATGCCCAGGAATTTAGTTACCGCATCTACATCCCCTCCGGGCAGTTGTTCGCAAATCTCAGCGAAGGTATTAGCCAGGGTAATCTTGGTGGTGACGAATACATTGAGTGACAACTTGGCTAATTCAGCGTTGTAAAAGGTTGTCCTCATTATCGGTGGATTATTGGTGCAAACTGTTTTATAAACCTCAGCTAGCAGGTCACCCGATTTTGTATCAGACTCACCGATAAGTATTGCATCAGGTGCCGCCAGGTCTTTTATAACGCTTCCCAGAGCGACAAATTCGGGGTTATAGCAGAGCCCGAAATCGATGCCGCATTTTTTACCCGAGACATTCTCCAGGATTGGTTTAATCACCGTCTCGGTGGCCCCGGGGAGAACCGTGCTGGTTAATACCACAACATGGAATCCGTTTTTAGATTTAAGCACCTCGGCTATGTTCTTAGCAGCTATTTCAGCATAGTTAGTGGAAAAACCTCCGTCTTTTTCGCTGGGAGTGGGCACCAGTATAAAGGTGATTTCAGAGTTCTCTATGGCAACCTTATAGTCAGTCGTTGCCGAAAGCCGCTCATGTGAGTTTTTCAGCAGCTCATCGAGCCCTGGCTCATAGATAGGAGACTCTCCCCGGTTAACGGCTTCTACGGTGGCTGGATTTACGTCAACGCCGATGACCTTGTAACCTCTATGCGAATAGTAAGCTGCTAAGGGAAGTCCCAGTTTGCCTATTCCTATAACTGAAAGCGTTTTCATAGAGCACCTGCCTAAGCGA
>Ga0265592_1000240_pt1 | contig 31643 bp, 27 predicted proteins | sample saktaG_7_FD_190141 | JGI IMG/M metagenome (GOLD analysis project Ga0265592, IMG submission 190141) | Saline water microbial communities from Sakinaw Lake, British Columbia, Canada - sak_2010_1_5_120m | ecosystem: Environmental > Aquatic > Non-marine Saline and Alkaline > Saline ... | reverse complement strand
TGGTAGTAAAGAACACTACCAACCTACGAGGATGCACTCCCACTATCCCCGAATTCCCCTACCAGATCGGCTCATGTAGCATGAGCCGACCCCGGGCTTGACCCGGGATCTCGTATGTCCCCAAGAAACAGTCTGAACACATAAATACACGCACTTATTTCGTAGTTTAAAATGTGCAATTAATTAATGTAATTGGTATAATGGCTCCTTTCGTAATTTTAACAAAATGGGAGACGTCCCTATTTAATTCCATAGACTTTTGTCTAATGAACGGTAGCCTATGGCTTCGGAGATGTGATTTGTTTCTATTGTTTCGGAAGACTCCATGTCGGCGATGGTGCGCGATATTTTTAATATTTTGTCATAGGCTCTGGCGCTGATGCCCAGTTCAAGTATGGCTTCTTTTAGTATAAGCTCAGCGTCTTTTGACATACCGCAGAAAGTTTCTATGTCTTTTGAAGTCATATAGGCGTTATAACCGGCGTGTGTGGATTTATAGCCGAATCTTTTTCTTTGAAGGTTTCTATTGGTTATTACGCGTTTTTTGATCGTTTCGGAAGATTCGCCCGTTCTTTTTTGTGATAGTTCGTTATATTTCAGACGCGGCACTTCAAGATGCAGATCTATCCTGTCTAAAAGAGGGCCGGATATTTTAGAAAGATAACGCTGTATTTGATGGGGAGAACACTGACATCTTTTTGTGGGGTCGGTGAAATACCCGCATGGGCAGGGATTCATCGCGGAAATAAGCAAAAAACGCGAAGGATATTCGAGCGCGCGGTTGATCCTCGCGATGGTGATCTTTCCTGATTCAAGAGGCTGACGCAAGGTTTCCAATACATCACGACGGAATTCCGGAAATTCGTCAAGAAAAAGTATTCCGTTGTGGGCAAGGCTGATCTCTCCCGGCATCGGCCATGATCCGCCGCCCGCCATCGCGGCATACGAGATTGTGTGGTGCGGAGCGCGGAATGGTCTTTCGTACAATAGGCCGCTGTTTTTCAGTTTACCGGCAACGCTGTAAATGTTGGTTGTTTCAAGCGCTTCTTGCTCCGCAAGGTCCGGCAGGATTGAAGGGAACCTTTTTGCCAGCATGCTTTTTCCTGAACCGGGGGGACCCAGAAGAAGTATGTTGTGATTGCCGCAAGCGGCAACTTCAAGACCGCGTTTTACGTGTTCCTGACCTTTAACATCGTTAAAATCCAGACCGCTATAGGGTTTGTTTTCGGCCGGTTTTCTCGGCGCGACAGTTATGATTTCAAGAGGTGTTATTTTTTTTAAGTGATCAACGACTTTTCTAAGACATTCCGCGCTGTACGCGGATATTTCGGGGATATTCGCCGCTTCATAAGCGCTCATTTTCGGCATGATAAAGGAACCGGAAAATTTTTTTAAAGACATGGCGATTGGTAACGCGCCGCGGAAATATTTAAGTTTGCCGTTAAGGGAAAGTCCTCCGCAGAAAACTATTCCGTCCAGTTCTCTTTGTTTTAGAACGTTTGTGGCTCCGAGTATCCCCAGCGCTATCGGCAGGTCAAAACCTATGCCTTCTTTTTTTATATCTGCCGGGGAAAGATTAACGGTAATTTTTGTGCTCGGAAAATAAAAACCGGAATTTTTAATTGCCGAACGAATTCGGTCACGGCTTTCTCGTATAGAGGTGTCGGGCAATCCCACTACCGAGAAATTCGGCAGGCCTCCCGATACATCCACTTCGACATCGATCGGATACGCGTTAACACCGATAACACCACCTGAATTAACTTTCGCGTGCATAAGAGATTCCTTTCGTTAGTGGTTAAATATACGCGCCGCGCTATAAGCTGTAAGCCGCCTTCGGCGGGAAGCGTGAAACGCGCGGCATGCAGTGTACAACTCATTTTTCAATACCCCCGTATATCTTGTATCGCGTTTTTGATGTGGGTCAGGGTTTGCAATCCGCCTTCAGTGTCGAGCATTATGCCGATGGCGTCAACTCGATATGGTTTATCAAATAACCCGTATTTTTTAAGATAATAAAAACAATTTCTTAGTATGTGTTTTTTCTTTTGTCTGGTTATAGCCTCAAGGGGGAATCCGAATGTATTCGAAGTACGTGTTTTAACTTCAACAAAGATGATATGTCCGTCCTGCCGGGCTACAATATCGATTTCGCCCAGCGGGCATGAGAAATTTTTGGAAAGTATCCTGAATTTTCTGGAAATCAGGAATTTTTCGGCAATCTTCTCGCCTAAGCGGCCTATTTCACGTGATGAATATTTCATAAAAAAGTTTTTTTTGTTAATCCATAAACGATTGTTTTTGATCAATAAAAGTTTTTTCTTTATCCGTTTTTGTTTCCGCTTTCAATGTTTTATGGATCATAATAAGTGTTTTGGTCGTTTTCGCGTCAAGGATCCATTTTATGCCCAGAAGGAATGAGACGGCCAAAAATTGAAGAAAAAATTTTGAAAATAAAAATGAAGCGGAGAATGTTATTAAGCAGGCGGTAAGCCATAGAACTTCGCGTTTTCCCGCGGAGAAACGCGTGATCATTTTTCCGCTCGCGGATTTACGCGTAATGTCGTGAGTTTCCGCCAATAGTGTTCTGCATGACCGGCAGACGGCGAGATGTTTTTCGATCAGGAGTCTTTTCTCGGCGGGAAGTGTTCCGCTTATGTATTCACTTAGCGTTTCTTCGTTTGGGCAGAGTCTGTTTTTCATTTTTTCCTTTTCTCGGGGGTAACGATCGTTCATGAATTCAGATATCCTCATAGAATTTGTTTAGATTTTTTCTTAAAAGTTCTTTAGCGCGTTTTATTAAGCTTGCTACCGTTCCTCCCGGGATATTCATAATCTCAGCGATATCTTTTTGGGTTTTTCCATGATAAAGATTAAATTTCAGAACGAGCTGTTGACGATATTCCAATTTTGAAATTTCACGTTTTATGATTTCGCGCGTTTCATGTGATTCCAGTATCCGGGCGCTATTAAACTTTTCATCCGGTAAAAACGCGCTTATCAAAACTTTTTCGGATTTAGAATTATCCCGGCATAATTTTTTTTCAAATGAAATGATTTTCCTCGAATCCCGAAACGTTTTTTCTTTGCAGTAGTTTAATGTTATATTCAGAGACACAATTGTCAGCCATTTTTTTAAACAGACGGCATTTCGCACTTTCTTGAGTTTATTTTTTTCCCATAATTCGAAGAATATCTGCTGTACGATGTCATTGCTTTCATTGTTTGAAAAGGTTACCCCGAGCGCGGCCAGTTTATATCTAACGCTTTTAGTGATTAGGTTTTTATAGCGTTTAATGAAAATATTCCACGCGGTGTGGTCATAGTCGGCGCATTTGCTTAACAGTTCTTCGGGGCTCATGGAAACGTATTATAAAGCCCCATTGCCTAAAAATCAATAAATATTTCGCTTTTCATCAACAAGCAAAGAAAAGCACCAACCTAAACCACCAACCTCGTAGGTTACTACCAACCTCGTAGGTTACTACCAACCTCGTAGGTTGGTAGTAACCTACGAGGTTGGTGGTTTGCACGGAAAACTCTCCTGTAGATCCTTCAGCCCTTTGGGCTTCAGGATGAGGGGTCGGAAAACTTCTCGACCCCTCAATTTAATAATTATGTTGGATTTCTTCAGTTAGATAGTATAATTGAGTGTGACGTAAAGGATGTTTCGCGTTGTTGAAAGCAAATTTTTAAAAAAATACGGGAAGGAGAAATATGGATCTTGTTGTTAAAACAAAAAAACAGGATAGTACTTGTTATGTGTTCGCCGAAGGCGCTATTAATTCCGATACGGCGGATTATTTTTACGATACGATCAATGCCGAATTGGACGAAATGGTTCATGTGGTTGTGCTGAACATGAGCGGCGTGGTTTATATGAGCAGTATGGGGTTAAGCCGCTTGGCAAAAGTGAAAAAAAGTATCGAAGCTCTCGGAGGGGTTTTAATGATAACACAGCTTCAGCCGCAGATACAAAAATTACTTCAAGTGGTAAAAGCTCTTCCTCTCTTAAATGTGTTTAAAAGTACTGAAGAAGCTGACGCTTATTTGGATCGTATACAGAAAGGAGCATTGAAGGATAGAGGAGAGAATAAAAAATAAAGGATCCGTATCTTTCAATTTTAAGGGTTTATAAGCCATGGATAATAAAGAAATAGCCGCGATTTTTGATCTTATTGCGGACGCGCTTGAGATCAAAGGGGAAAATGTTTTTAAAATACGGGCATACCGCCGGGCGGCGCGGAATATTTCAAATTTGCCTGAACAAGTCTCTTCTATCTATTCCAAAGATCCCTCTCAGCTTGATTCTATTGCGGGTATCGGAAAAGATCTTAAAGAAAAAGTTATTGAAATGGTGTCAAGCTCGAGGTTAGTGTATTTTGACGCGCTTATGAAAAATTTCCCGCCGGGGTTTCTTGATATGCTTAAACTTTCCGGACTCGGGCCTAAAAAGCTTAAGAAACTTAAAGAAGAATTGAATATTTCAAATATGGATGATCTGGAAAAAGCTTGCCGAGGGCATCTTTTATCGAAAATGGAAGGCATGGGGGAGAAGACAGAGCAAAAACTTTCCGACGCGATAAAATATTACAGAAAAAGAGAAGGCAGGCTTTTACTTCCGGAGGCGGCGCGCGCGGCAAAAAAAAAGGTTGATTATTTGGAGAAGTCAGGGTTATTCGAAAAAATCGAGATCGCGGGGAGTTTGAGAAGAGGAAAAGAAACCATAGGGGATATTGACATACTTGCCGCGGCGAAAGACAAGATCAAGGCGATGGATTATTTTACCGCCGCGCCTGATGTCGAAAAAATAATCGATAAAGGCGCCGTTAAATCAAGTGTTTTGCTTAAAGGAGGTCCGCAGATAGATCTTCGCTTCGCGAGCGGGGAGTGTTTCGGCGCCGCTTTGATATATTTTACGGGTTCGAAAGAACATAACATTGAACTCCGCCGGAGAGCGAAAAAAAAAGGGTATAAAGTTAATGAATACGGTGTTTTTTCAGTTTCCGAGCCGCGCGCGGGGAAAAAACTCGCGGGAAAAACGGAAGAGGAAGTTTATCGGGAATTGGGCATGATGTGGATCCCGCCCGAACTTCGTGAAGATCAGGGCGAAATTGAAGCGGCCTGTATCGGGCGCCTTCCGCGGAATCTTTTGAAGGAAAAAGATATTAAGGGGGATTTGCATACGCACACGCTTGCGACGGACGGAACTGTTTCCGTCCGCGAGGTGATTTCTGAAGCAAAGCGCAGGGGATACAAATATATCGCGATAACAAATCATACTAAGAATGTGCGGATCGCGCATGGAATGGATGAGGAAAAGTTTTTGGCGCATGCCGCGGATATAAGGAAAATTTCCGCGAAGATCAAAGGGATAAAAGTTCTCGCGGGCGCGGAAGTGGATATTCTTAAGGACGGACAGCTTGATCTTGAAGACTACGTGCTTAAAGAATTGGATATTGTGATCGCGGCTGTTCATTCACATTTTTCTTTGGATAAAGAAAAACAAACGGCGCGCGTTCTCAAGGCGCTGGACAATAAATACGTTAATATTCTCGCGCATCCTTCGGGAAGGCTTATTACGACGCGCACTCCGATACAAGCGGATTTCGAAAAAATATTTTCAGCGTGCGCGAAAAAAAATATTTTTCTTGAGATCAATACGCATGGAGAAAGGATAGATCTGAATGACGCGCATTCGCGCGCGGCGAAAAAACTCGGAGCGAAATTTGTGATTAATACCGACGCGCATAATATCGCGCAGTTTGACGCGATAAAGTATGGTGTCATAACCGCCCGCCGAGCGTGGCTTGAAAAAAAAGATGTGCTGAATACTTACCCCGCGGAAAAAATGTTAAAGGTGCTTAAACGGTGAATCGACCGCCAACAACCTCGTAGGATGGTGGTAAAGAGCACCACCAACCTACGAGGATATTGGCGGGATTTGTTGGTTTTTCGTAGGGGCGGGCCTTGCGTCCGCCCGTATGGATCGTTAATAGTGAATCGACCGCCAACAACCTCGTAGGATGGTTGTAAAGAGCACCACCAACCTACGAGGATATTGGCGGGATTTGTTGGTTTTTCGTAGGGGCGGGCCTTGCGTCCGCCCGTATGGATCGTTAATAGTGAATCGACCGCCAACAACCTCGTAGGATGGCAGCAAAGAGCACTACCAACCTACGAGGTTGTTGGCGGGGTGAATGGTATTTTGTGATGAAGCGAACAATGGAAAAGGCGACAATGATATGAGCGATATACAGAAAAAAATAGAAAGCCTTAGAAAAGAGATACTTCGGCATAATGAACTTTATTATGTAAAAGCGGAGCCTGTTGTTTCTGATAGTGAATATGACAGGCTTTTGAGAGAACTTAAAGCAATGGAGGCTGAATATCCCGAGTACGGATCAGCTGATTCGCCGTCTCTGGCGGTCGGAGCTCCCATACCCGATAAATTTGTAAAAGTCGAGCATTCCGCGATCATGCTCAGTCTCGACAGTGTTAATGATGAGTCCGGCGCGGAACATTTTGATCAAACATGTTCCAAAGAAACAGGAGGGCGAACAGATTATGCCGTCGAACCTAAACTTGACGGGATCAGCATAGAACTTGTTTATGAAAATGGGCATTTTATGGCGGGATCCACTCGCGGAGATGGAAAAATCGGAGAAGATGTTACTTTAAATCTTAAAACGGTTAAAAGTGTTCCCAAGCGTCTAAGCGGTAAAAATATTCCCAAATTTCTTTCGGTGCGCGGAGAAGTTATAATGCATATAAAAGATTTTCAGGCGCTTAATAAAAAACAGATAGATAACGGCGAAGCTGTTTTCGCGAATCCTCGAAATGTTGCCGCGGGTTCTATGCGGCAGTTGGATTATAGAGTAACGGCAAGCCGGAAATTGCGGGTTTATTGTTACCGGATACTTAAAATTTCAGAAGGAATGCCGAGTACTCAGTGCGAAACGTTGAAGCGGCTTAATGAATGGGGCTTTAATACGCCTCCGGAGGCGAAACTTTGCCGGAATATCGCGAAAGCTATAAAATATCATCACGATATGGAAAAAAACCGAGATGAGCTGGACTATGAAATAGACGGCGTAGTGATAAAAGTTAATGACCTGGATTCGCAGGAAAAACTCGGCGAGAGAACCACAAATCCAAGATGGGCGATCGCTTATAAATTCAAGCCGCGAAAAGAAATTACGCGAGTTGAAGACATTGTCGTGCAAGTAGGCAGAACGGGAGTTATTACGCCGTTGGCATTGTTACAGCCGGTTGAAGTGGGGGGTGTTACGGTTTCAAGAGCGACGCTTCACAATATGGATCAGATCTCGAAATTGGGCGTAAAGATAGGGGATTATGTAAAAGTGCATCGCGCGGGAGATGTTATTCCATATATCGCGGAGGTGGTAAAAGAAAAACGTACAGGCCGGGAAAAAACTTTTCATTTTCCGCTCAGGTGTCCGAGCTGTGGAACAAAAGTGGAATGGGAAGACGTGTTCTGCAGGTGTCCTGCGGGACTTTCGTGTCCAAAACAGATGAGAGAGACGATTTTGAACTATGTTTCAAAAGGCGCGGCGAGTCTTGAAGGGTTTTCAGTGAAAAGTGTTGAACTTCTTTACGCGAAAGGTCTCCTGCGCAGGATATCGGATATATATACTCTTAAACGGGAAGACCTTTTAAGTCTCGATACGTGGAAGGAAAAGAAAACGGACAATTTGTTGAGACAGATCGAAAAATCGAAAAATATTGATCTGGACAGATTTATTTTCGGGCTGGGCATTAAAAACGTAGGCAGGCACATTGCCATACTTCTGTCCGATAGGTTTAGCACTTTGAGCAACATAATGTCAGCCGATGAAGAAACTTTGACTGCTGTTAATGAGATCGGACCGGAAGTGGCAAAGAGGATAACAAGTTTTTTTAAAAATAGAGAAAACATTAAGGAAATCGAACGGCTTGAAAAATACGGAGTTGTTGTGCGCGAACAAAGAGATAGACGCGAGGGAAGATTAACGGGCAAAAAAATAGTTTTTACCGGTATACTTAAGACAATGACGCGCCGGGAAGCGAAAGAGCTGGCGGAAGCGGCCGGAGGAGAAATTTCCTCCACGGTGGGCGCCGGTACGGATTTTGTTGTCGCAGGTGAAACTCCCGGGTCGAAACTGGAAAAAGCGAAAGCCAAAAATATCAACGTTTTATCAGAAGACGAGTTTAGGAAAATGTTGGCCGGTTAGCCGGTTTGCCGGTTAGCCTGTTACCGGTTTACCGGTGCCGGTTTGCGGGGAAGAGCTTTTACTGTTTACTCGCGGACACACGGGGGCTGACCTTACGAACGACCATTCACGCTTAACCCAATCCCCGATACTATTCACCATATTACGTTGACATAACAAATTATACCCGATATAATTGGGTGTGGTTGGATTCGGAATTTTGTGAGGGTATTAGTAATTGACCCCTCGGGGAGTTTTTTCCTCCTGTAAAGGGGTCATCCTGACACTGAACGAAGTGAAGTGGAAGGATCTCTATGGAGGCTTCAGCCCTCTGGGCTTCAGGATGAGTGGTCGGAAAACACCCCGATCCCTTGATAATTTAATATTATATGATGCGGTGATGGCTATTTATCATAAAAAAAGGATTTTTTAATGGAAGAGAAAAACGAACAGGTACAAGAGCGATATAAGAATATGGAGAAGATGAAGGCTATGGGAGTTGACCCGTTTGGCGGGAGCTGGGAGGGCATCGAACAGATCGCGTTCGTCAAAAAAGATTATAAAGAAGCTCGTTCGTCCAGAATCGCCGGCAGGATAATGGCAAGGCGTATGCATGGGAAAAGCGCTTTTTTGGACATGAAGGATTTTAGCGGAAAGATGCAAGTCTATTTACGTAAAGATGTTATAGGGGATGAGGCGTTTGAGATACTAAAAACTCTTGATATTGGGGACATAATAGGCGTAAGCGGCGAACTTTTTAAGACAAGAACCGGTGAAGATACTGTCAAGGTGGAAAGTTTTGTGGTTTTGTCCAAATCGCTTCGGCCGCTTCCCGAAAAGTGGCATGGGCTTAAAGATGTGGAGACGCGTTACCGCCAAAGGTATGTTGACCTCATCGTAAACGAGGAAGCGCAAGCGAAATTTAAAATTCGGCATGAGCTTATAAGCAACATTAGAGAAAATCTGAGCCGGAAGGGGTTTCTGGAAGTGGAAACTCCTATGATGCATCCAATTCCCGGAGGCGCGGCCGGAAAACCTTTCAAAACACATCACGAGGCGCTGGATATGGATTTGTATCTCAGAATAGCTCCTGAGATATACCTAAAAAAGCTTCTTGTGGGCGGATTTGAAAAAATATTTGAAATTAACCGTTCTTTTCGTAACGAAGGTATTTCAACGCGGCATAATCCCGAATTTACGATGATGGAGGTTTATCAGGCGTATTCGGATTGTGACGGAATGATGAAGCTTACCGAAGACATTATCCGTTCATCCGCCAAAGCCATACTCGGTAAGGAAAAATTTTCATACCAGGGGAAAGAAGTGGATTTAACGGTTTGGAAGAAAGTTTCGTTTCGCCGGCTTATGGAGGAAAACTTTGGAATTAGAGTGGAAGATTCTTTAAGCACGTGGGTCGGTAAATTGAAAGCGAAAGGGATTGAAATAGAGGGTAACGCGGTGAGTAAAACACAGATAATCAACATAGTGGGAGAATTGGTTGAACCTGAGAGAGAAACTCATCCTGTGTTTGTGGTGGACATGTTCAAAGAATTAAGTCCGCTCGCGAAAGAGAAGAAATCCGAGAAAGGGATCGCTGACAGGTTTGAGCTTTATCTTGGAGGTATGGAAATCGCGAACGCCTATTCTGAATTGAACGATCCGATCGATCAAGCAAAAAGGTTTGAAGAGCAGGTCAAGGCGGATCCATCGGCGATGGTAGACAGAGATTTTATCAGGGCTCTTGAATATGGTATGCCTCCGGCCGGAGGGCTGGGGATAGGAATAGATCGGCTCGCGATGATATTTACGGATTCGGCGAGTATCCGGGAAGTTATTTTGTTCCCGCATATGAGACCGGAGTGAGATCGTATATCGTATGTAGTATGTCGTATATCGTCTAAAATTCCGCCGGAAGCGGGGGCCCCGCCTTCGGCGGGGATCTCTTGCGACATACGACATACGACATACGATATACGACATACGATAATTATGTGGACTTTTTTAATCAGCATAAGATATTTTTTATCGAAAAGAAAAGAGGGGATGATCTCTCTTATCAGCGCTATTTCCATTATCGGGGTGGCGCTCGGGGTGGCCGCGCTTATTATTGTTTTATCGATAATGAACGGATTTGACGACGAAGTAAAAAACAAGATCATAGGCACTTATGCTCATCTTGTTGTCATGAATGAAGACGGGATATCAGGGTACGAGTCTTTGCTCGATAAAATAAAATCTCTTGAAGGTGTTGAAAATGTTTCGGAATTTATTAACGGGCAAGCAATTCTTCAGAATAAGGACAATATCTCCGGAATTATTTTAAAAGGCATAAACGCGGATAGGGAATCGGCCGTTACGAGTGTTATAAGCTACGCGGGGGTGGCTGTTAAAAGTTTGACTCCCGGTACGATAATTTTAGGCAAAGAGTTAATGAAAAATGAAAATATTGCCGTCGGAGATACTGTCGAAATATTCCGGCCTTATTCAGCGGTTGATATAAGAAAAAACAGTTTGAAAGTTATAGGGGAATTTAATTCGGGAAGATATGATTATGACGCGAATATGGCAATTATTGATATTAAGACCGCGCAGGATTTTTTTAAGCTGAAAAACGCGATAACAGGTGTCGGTATTCGTCTCGAAGACGCGATGGCCGTTAATAAAGCGAAGCGGAAATTGCAGACGATGCTGGGGTATCAATATACCGTGAAAAGCTGGATGGATCTTGACCGTAATCTTGTAGCCGCGCTCAGTATGGAAAAAAAGATGATGTTTATCATTCTCACACTTATTGTTATGGTCGCCTGTTTTAATATTTCGGGTTCGCTTGTAATGATAGTGATGGAAAAGAGCAGGGATATAGGTATTTTGAAAGCGATCGGCGCGACGCGCTTGGGGATAAGCGTTATTTTTTTGACGCAGGGTGTATTGATAGGGCTGGCCGGAGTCGTCGCGGGAGGGTTAGCCGGAATATATCTATCGGCCAGAATTAATACCGTCAGCGCTTTTGTAGAAAAAATTACGGGCGCGGAGATATTTCCGAGTGATGTGTATTATTTTACGGAAATACCCGTAAAAACCAATGTTTCGGATATTTGTGTTATTATCGGAATGGCTGTATTTTTGTCAACGATCGCCGGGGTATATCCCGCGTGGAAAGCGTCGCGATTGGATCCGGTAGAAGCGATAAGGTATGAGTGAACTCGCCGCCAGCTTCGCAGGTTAGGGGCGAGTTCACAAATATTGCCATCCCGGCCTCACCTTTGCTATCCCGGCCTTGAGCCGGTATCTCTGAGGTTTGCGGGGGACTTGGTATAAAGTAAAATAGGGGACTTGAGAATGATCGTCGCGGAGGAGATCAGTAAAAATTACAGGCAAGGGACTAAAGAGGTGCACGCGGTAAGATCCGCGGATATCAGTGTTCGTAAAGGTGAAAGGATATATATTTACGGGCCGTCGGGCGCGGGAAAGTCCACGTTACTGCATATGCTGGGGGGATTGAGCCGGCCGGATCGGGGAGAGATAAAATTCCGCGGCGGAAAAAACATATACGGGATATCCGATAATAAAAGAAGCCGTCTTAGAAATAAACATTTTGGTTTTATTTTTCAATTTTACTTTCTTTTACCGGAATTAAACGTTCTTGAGAATGTAATGCTGCCGGCGCTGATAAACGCTGTTTCTCCGGTAAGTGAAATAAAAAAACGCGCGGCGGAGTTTTTGAAGATCGTTCATATGGATAACCGCTTGTATCATAAGCCGAGACAGCTTTCCGGCGGAGAAATTCAGCGCGCGGCAATTGCCAGAGCTCTTATTAATTCGCCGGATGTTTTATTTTGCGATGAACCTACGGGTAATTTGGATTCGGAAATGCGGAAAGAAATATACGCTCTGATAAAAGGTATCAGTTTGCGGAATGAAATGAGCGTGATAGTTGTTTCGCATCAAGCGCTTGAGGAAGATTTTTTTCATAATGAATATTTCATGAAGGATGGTAAAATAGAACCGGTAAAACACGGTGGATCTTCCGCCACCAACCTCGTAGGTTGAAACCTACGAGGTTGGTGGCGGAGTTTGTTGGTTTTTCGCGGGGGCACGGCATGCCGTGCCCGTACGATGAGGCGGCGGCAAAAGAAAGCGGGGGGCTGATGGGGTTAAAGGTTTTTTTAAACGGTGAATTTGTTGATTCGGACAAAGCCGCGATATCTGTGTTTGATCACGGGGTGCTTTATGGGGACGGTGTTTTTGAGGGGATAAGATCATATAATAGAAAAGTTTTTCGCCTTAAGGAACACTTGGATCGTTTGTATCAGAGCGCCGCGGCGATCAGTTTGAAAATACCCGTATCAAAGGAAGTTTTTAGCGATAACATTTTAGAGACGCTTAAAATAAATGAGCTTGATGACGCTTATATCCGCGTTGTTGTGACGCGCGGCAGTGGAGATTTGGGTTTGGACCCGCGCAAATGTAAAACGCCCACAATATTTATCATTGTCGGTAAAATAGCATTATATCCGGAAGATTTTTATAAAAAGGGACTCGCGATCGTTGTGTCGAAGATAAAAAGAAACCATCCCGAGGCGTTAGACCCGAAAATAAAATCGTTGAACTATCTGAATAATATTCTTGCTAAAATTGACGCTATTGATGCCGGCTCTGAAGAAGCGATAATGTTGTCGCTTGACGGATATGTGGCGGAATGTACGGGAGACAATATTTTTATGGTTACCGGCGGAAAACTTGTTACTCCGGAGAGCGGTATCGGGGCGCTTGAAGGAATAACTCAAGAAATCATAATAGAAATAGCCGGAGAAATCGGGATTGAAGTCGAATATAAAAAAGTTAAAATGGCTGATCTTTTACTGGCGGAAGAATGTTTTTTAACCGGAACTGCCGCGGAAATTATTCCAGTCGTAAAAATTGACGGCAATAATATCGGAGACGCTCGGCCGGGAAAAATTACGCAAAATCTTCGCGGAAAATTTAAAACGCTGACAGGGACAGAGGGATCGGGGTATTAGGCGACTAACCGGCGAACCAGTTAACCAGCTAACCGGTCAACTAATCACGGAGTATATATGAAATGTAATATTTGCGGTAAGCGGGAAGCGACGGTTCATTTAACGGAAGTAATTAATGAAAATGTCACGAAATTACATCTTTGTGAAGAGTGCGCTAAATCGAAAACCAATGAAATGCAGGAACATTTCGGACTCGCGGATCTTTTATCGGGTCTGGTTGATTTCGGACCCGAAATAAGTGAAGGGCCTTTTCAAAAAGACACCGGTACAAAGTGTTCCTCTTGCGGAATGACGTATCATGATTTCCAAAATGTCGGCCGGCTCGGATGCGGGAAGTGTTATGAAACATTCTCTGAAAATTTAAGCGTGCTTCTTAGGAAAATTCACGGTTCTGACCGGCATATGGGGAAAACACCGTTAGGCGGAGTAAAAAAACTTGAACCTCAAGAGAATATTCAAAGTTTAAAAGATGAGCTGAAGGACCTTGTTAAGCGCGAAGAATTTGAAAAGGCGGCTTTAGTTCGAGATCGGATCAAAGAAACCGAAAAAAAACAAAAGGAAAAGAATGAAACTGGATGATCTTTTGTATAAAGAAAGTGAATGGTTAAAGGCGAAAGGTCCGAAATCTAACGTGGCGATATCTACGCGCGTGCGCGCGGCAAGAAATGTAGCGGGACATTTATATTGTAGTCGTGCCGATAATTCGGAGCGAGGGGAAACATTGGAAATGATGGTGCGGGCAATAAAAAAAAGCCGTTTGCTTAAAAAGGCGCTTTTGATCCGAATAAAGGATATTTCCAATCTGGATAGAAGATTTCTTGTTGAAAGACACCTGATGAGCCGCGAACATACGCAAAACGCGGAATATAAGGCTCTCGTTGTTGACGAAAGTGAAATAGTAAGCGCCATGCTGAACGAGGAAGATCATTTAAGACTGCAGGTCGTGCAATCCGGGTTTAATATCATGGAAACATGGAGGATCGTCGATGAAATAGACACGGAATTGGAAAAGCTTCTGCATTTTGATTTTTCGGATAAATTCGGATATTTAACTTCATGTCCCACAAATACCGGTACGGGGATGAGGGCGTCGGTGATGCTGCATCTGCCGGTTTTGGCTATGACCGGACAGATCGAAAATGTGTTTAACGCGATCTCAAAATTGGGACTGACAATGCGCGGATTTTACGGAGAAGATACTGAAGCGGCGGGCGATTTTTTTCAGATCTCCAATCAGGTGGCGCTGGGACATTCGGAAATGGATGTGCTTGATAATCTGGAACGAATAATAAGGAAAATCATATCCAGAGAAGAGTCAACCCGAAAAGATCTTCTTGATAAGCGAAAAGAAGAAGTTACCGATAGAATTCACAGGTCTTATGGAACTTTGAAAAGCGCGCGGATCATTACTTCAAGCGAAACGATAAGACTATTATCCGCTATTCGTTTGGGCGTGGACTTGGGCCTTATAAAAGATATTACTATAGGTGAAGTGAACGAGGTCTTGCTTTTAACTCAACCCGCGCACTTGCAGAAAATAAACGGGGGAGAAATAGCGCCGTACGAAAGAGACGTAAAGCGCGCCGATCTCATACGGCAGAAACTTGTGAAATAATAACGGTTGGTTCGTTAACTGGTTGATGGTTGGTTGGTCTGATTAAAGTTCACGCGTTAACTTTTCAACGAACAAACGAACCAACGATCAACGAACCAACGATCAACGAACAAACGAACAAACGATCAACAATCAACCAACACGGGAGGAAGAAAGAATGGCGGCATTTAATAGGTTTACGGAACGCGCGAGGAAAGTAATCCTTCTCGCGAAGGAAGAAGCGAAAAGTTTGAGTCACAACTATATCGGCACCGAACACATGCTTTTGGGACTCATCAAAGAAGGTGAGGGAGTCGCGGCGGCGGTATTATCAAGTCTTGGTGTGGATTCGGATAAGATACGCGCGCAAGTTGAAAAACTTGTTCAGCCGGGAACAGATAAAATAACAACGGGTGATATTCCTTTCACTCCAAGGGCTAAAAAAGTTATTGAGCTAGCGATGGATGAAGCGCGGAGTCTCGGGCATAATTATATCGGCACGGAACATATTTTGCTGGGGCTGATACGCGAAGGAGACGGTCTCGCGAATCAGGTGCTTACGAATATCGGATTGGATCTAAAAGGAGTGAGGCGAGAGGTGTTAAATCTTTTAGGCTCTTCCGTTCCGGGATATACGCTTGACTCCGGCGAAAATGCTAAACGAAAAATGAAAACTAAAACTCCGGCACTGGATTCTTTCGGGCGGGACCTCACGGAAATGGCAAAAGAGGATAAACTCGATCCGGTTATCGGCAGGGATAAAGAAATTCAGAGGGTTATTCAAATATTAAGCCGCCGTAAGAAAAATAATCCCGTTTTGATAGGAGAAGCCGGAGTAGGTAAAACAGCTATTGTCGAGGGGCTGGCGCAGAAGATCATAAACGGAGACATTCCGGAAGTGTTGAAAGGTAAACGTCTTGTGATCTTGGATCTGGCCATGATGATTGCCGGCACGAAATATCGGGGGCAGTTCGAAGAACGCATAAAAGCGGTAATGAAAGAAATTAAAGATACTCCCGAGGTAATTGTGTTTATTGATGAAATTCACACTCTTGTGGGAGCGGGAGGAGCGGAAGGCGCGATAGATGCTTCAAATATACTTAAACCGTCTCTTCAGAGAGGGGATATACAGTGTATAGGAGCTACTACCTTGGATGAATACAGGAAAAATATCGAAAAAGATCCCGCGTTGGAAAGGCGGTTCCAGCCTGTTGTGGTTGAGCCTCCAAGTGTTGACGAAACGATAAAAATATTGATGGGTCTTCGGGATAAATATGAAGCCCATCATAAGGTGAGGTTTTCGGATAAAGCGTTAGAAGCTTCCGCGAAAATGTCGGATCAGTACATTAGCGGGAGGTTTCTGCCGGATAAAGCGATTGATCTTATGGACGAAGCCGGTTCTAAGGCGAAGCTTTCTACGATGATATTGCCGAAGGAGCTTACCGAAGAAGAGAAAAAAATAGAAGTAATTAAAAGAGACAAGGACGACGCGGTTAAGAATCAGGATTTTGAAAAAGCGGCCGGGTTTCGCGATTCGGAACGAAAAACGCGTGAAGAATTGGAAAAAAAGAAAAATGAATGGAAAAACGGAAAAAATAAGCAGGAAATTGTGGTTTCGGAAGACGATATTGCCGGTATTGTTTCCGAGTGGACCGGTATTCCGCTTCTTAAGGTGGAAGAAAAAGAATCCGAAAAATATCTTTGTCTGGAAAAAAAACTTAACGAGTATGTTGTCGGGCAGGATGAAGCTATTGAAGCGATCGCGCATGCTGTTCGCCGGTCGCGTGCCGGTATAAAAGATCCCAACCGGCCGATAGGGACGTTCATTTTTATGGGGCCGACCGGGGTTGGAAAAACTCTGCTTGGGTGTAAACTCGCGGAAATTATGTTCGGAAATGAAGACGCTATTATACAGATCGACATGTCGGAATATATGGAAAAGTTCAATGTTTCAAGACTTGTTGGGGCTCCGCCCGGATATGTAGGGTATGAAGAAGGCGGACAGTTGACTGAAAAGGTGAGGCGCCGTCCATATTCGGTGGTTCTTCTTGATGAGATCGAAAAAGCGCATCCGGACGTTTTTAATCTTCTCTTACAGCTTTTGGACGAGGGCAGGCTTACTGATTCGTACGGCAGAAAGGTCAGTTTTAAAAACACCATACTTATTATGACTTCAAACATCGGAGCGAATTTACTGAAGAAAACGGGCTCGATCGGTTTTAAATCTCAGGAGGAAAGTGAGAGTTATAAAGAAATGAAAGTGCGCCTTTTAGAGGAAGTTAAAAAGACGTTTAAACCTGAATTTCTGAACAGGGTGGACGACGTGATAGTTTTCAGAAGTTTAAATCGTGAAGATCTTAAAAAAATTGTCGAAATAGAAGTAAAAGAAGTCGAACAGCGTTTGGAAGAAAAAAACATTGAATTAAAATTGGACACGAAAGCCAAAGAGTTTCTCATAGACAAAGGGTTTGATCGAGTTTTCGGCGCGAGACCCTTAAAAAGAACGATACAACGGTATCTTGAAAACCCTCTGGCGGAAGAAATTTTGTCGGGAACTTTCAAAGACGGTACGAAGATCAAGGTGACGGCGATCAAAGGAAAAGTTGAGTTAAAATTTACAAGTTAACGGATTGTTATGAAACTAAGAAAAAGATTGATTGTTCTCGGCGGAAGAACTTTTTCTGACGTAAAAACTTGGATGGCGGAAAGTTTTATTTATGCGGGAGGGTTGGCGGTGCTTCTCTCTGAGACAGTTTTCAGTATTTGGTCTATGCCTCTTAGAAAGCGCCAGATATTGGAACAGATGAATAAGATCGGAGTAGCGAGTTTTCCGATAATATTTCTGATAAGTCTTTTTACGGGAATAGTTTTAGCTCTTCAGAGCGCTTATCAGCTTCAGCAGATGTCGGCGGAGATGTATATCGCGTCGCTGGTCGCTCTTTCGATAACGCGTGAATTGGGTCCGGTGCTTACAGCTCTTATCGTAGCCGGCCGGTCCGGCGCGGCTATTGCCGCGGAACTCGGAACAATGAAGGTTACCGAGCAAATTGAAGCTTTAGAAACGCTTTCTGCCAATCCCGTACAGTATTTAGTCGTGCCGAGATTTATTGCTTTAATTATTATGGTACCGCTTTTGACCGTTTACGCGGATTTTTTCGGAATTGTCGGCGGATATTTTATAGGCGTGAGCAAATTGCATATTACGTCTTCAATGTATCTGAAAATGACCTGCGATCCGCTCGCGGTTAAAGATGTCATGACCGGCATAATTAAGAGCGGATTTTTCGCGGTAGTGATATGTATCATATCCTGTTTTGAAGGGATGAATTCGCATGGAGGAGCCGAAGGAGTCGGCAAATCCACGACATCAAGTGTCGTAAGGAGTTTTATACTGATCATTATGGCCGATTGTTTTTTTACGGCGCTTTTTTATTTTATCGGACGATAATAAAAAAAAGCGGTTGGAGAAGTATTGAAAGGCGAAACAAAACGCGGCAAGAAAAATTATGATAGAACTCAAAAATATTTATAAGACCTTCAATAGGAAAACGATTCTCAAGAATTTTAATCTTACGGTAAAAACAGGAGAATCTTTAGTAATAATCGGCCGATCGGGCTGTGGTAAAAGCGTTTCCTTAAAACACATGATAGGAATTATGCGGCCGGATTCCGGTGAAGTTATGATCGACGGTACGGATATTACGAAAGTAAGCCGCAGGGAACTTGACGCGATCAGAATGAAATTCGGCATGCTTTTTCAAGGCGCGGCGCTTTTTGATTCATTAAGCGTTCTGGAAAATGTCGGGTTTCAACTTTTTGAATATACGGATATGTCTTTCCGCGAGATAAGACAGCGCGTTTGGGAATGTCTCTCGATGGTGGGGCTTCAGGGTATAGAGAAGATGAAACCTGCCGCGCTTTCGGGAGGTATGCAAAAGAGGGTGGCTCTCGCTCGCGCGATAAGCATGAAGCCCGAAATTATTCTATTCGATGAACCGACTACCGGGGTTGATCCGATAACAGGCGACATAATCAACAAGCTGATAAGACATTTGCATGACTCCCTTAAGATGACTTCCATAACGGTAACGCATGACATGAAAAGCGCTTATCAGATCGCCGACAGGATTGCCATGTTATACGAAAAAGAAATTATTGAGATCGGGACGCCGGAAGAGATAAGGTGTTCGAAAAATAAAATAATAAAACAATTTATAAACGGTGAAGCGGAAGGGCCGATAACCAGCGGTGAGGGTTCCAGATTTTGACCGAGGCCGGTTTGCCGATGGTGAATAGTGAATGGTTACAAGTTGCAGGGTACACGTTTCTCGCCGGAGGCGAGCCCCGCCTTTGGCGGAACCCCTGAAACCTGAACCCTGAAACTTGTAACCTGTAGCCTGAAACCTGTTGCAAAGAGTCCGGCGCCCTGGGATTTGGGGTAAATTTGGCAAGCAAATTTCCCTCCAAGGCACTCGGACATTAATTCGACTAATGGTTTCAGAGCGCTTTGCACTCTAAAACCAAAGTCTCATTAAGGAGAAAATATGTTTAGGGATGAAAAACTGGAATTAAAAGTGGGACTATTTATGGGAGCGGGAATTTTTTTGATGTTTTTGATAGTTTTTTCCATAAAAGATCTGTCTTTCTTTAACAAAGGTTATGATATTCAGGTGATATTTGATACTGCCGGCGGAATAACTCGGGACGCGCCGGTAAAGTTAGCCGGAGTTAATGTCGGGGAAGTTATCTCTACCGATATTTTTCAAGATGAAACCGAAAACCTCACCCGAGTAAAATTGGGTGTTAGAGTTAACGGTAATGTCAAGATCTCGGAAGACGCCGCCGCCAGGATCAATACTCTGGGGCTTCTGGGAGAACAATATTTGGAAATAACACCGGGCGTCTCTAAAAAATATTTGTGTGAGGATAGCGTCGTGGTAGGAAAAAATCCCTTAAGTGTCGGAAATCAGATCGAGAAAATGAACGCGTTTATGGAAGCGGCTATTAAGATCCTGAAACAGATCGAAAGCGGAGATGGAACGCTTGGAAAACTTTTGATGGATGATACTGTGTATGAAGATATCGCGGTTATTTTAAACCGTCTCAAGAACGGAGAAGGAACACTTGGAAAACTTTTGGTAAAAGAGGAGATATATGACAATGTGGAAGAATTTACCTCTGACATAAAAGAACATCCATGGAAACTTCTGCATAAAACCAAGGATTAACGGACGGTATTAAAAGAAGAATAAAATTCTCTGTTTTTGAGTGTCAGCGGGACTATTTGAGATCCAAATTCCGGTGAAGGAATTTGAAAGCTTAAATAGGACAAGAAGGAATATAAAAACTATTTTTTATTTGGTGTAGAGAGTTTAAAACAGAAAGGAAACTGATACTATGACTATTAAGTTTGTTAGAACCTTTTTTTTGATCCTTAGCGTGATTTGCGGGTATTACCTTTGGCCGCTTTTACCCGCAAGTTCCAATTTTCCGATATTCGCGGGAGCGATAGCCGGTCTCCTCGCGGGGGCGCTTTTAATACTGATGGAGATCAAGATGGAAGGGATTTCTCTACGGAACCTTTCCGCTTCCGCGTTCGGTCTTGTTTTCGGTTTTTTTATGGCGTGGATGGTCACCTTGATACTGAAATTTATACCTATGGAAGAGACCTTTTATTCGGTTTTTCGTATAATTTTCACCCTTATTTTTTGTTATCTGGGGATGATAATCGCGATAAAAGGCAAAGATGAGTTTAATCTCGTGATCCCGTACGTGCGGTTTTCCAGGGAAGACAAAAGCGAGCAGTTATATCTTTTGGACACGAGTGTTATTATTGACGGCAGAATTTCCGGGATATGCGAAACGGGGTTTTTGAAGGGAAAACTTATGGTTCCGCGTTTTGTTCTGCAGGAATTGCAGGCGATAGCGGATAGTTCCGACGCTTCAAAACGAAATAGAGGCCGCCGGGGTCTTGATATGCTTGACAAATTGCGGCAAGTGAAAGATGCCGAAGTTATAATACATGAAGAACGTTTGCCGGAAGTGAAAGAAGTCGATGCTAAGTTGGTTCGTTTGGCGAAAATATTAAACTCGAGCATAATTACCAATGATTTTAATCTCAATAAGGTAGCTAAATTGGAGGATATTAACATTCTCAATATTAATGACCTGGCAAATTCTTTGCGTCCGGTAGTTTTTCCGGGTGAAGAGATTACGGTACATATCAGAAAAGAAGGTAAGGAAAAAAATCAGGGTGTCGCGTTCATGGATGACGGAACGATGATCGTCGTGGATAACGCGAAAAAATTTATCGGAAGAAACATAAATATTTCAGTGACAAGCGTTTTGCAGACATCGGCCGGAAAGATGATATTTGCCGCGCTGATAGAAAAACCTGCTCCTCAGAAAAGGAACGAGCGTCCTATTTCTCTTCCCCGTTCAAAAGAGAGCGGGGTTAGTTCTTAAAAGGGGCTTACAGGTGTCTTTGTCGCGCGGTTCATGGTATTAGGTTTCCAGCCGGAGGCGAGTTCGCCTCCGGCGGGAAAGCGTGAGGTGTGCCACCTAAGTTACTTTAAATTTTTCTCTATTCGCTGAAAAATCATGAAAATCGGAATCGGATATGACATACATAGGCTCGTTCCGCGCCGTCCAATGGTTTTGGGCGGGGTAGAAATAAAATTCCCGAAAGGGTGTTATGGGCATTCTGACGGAGATGTGCTTCTTCACGCTATATGTGATGCCATTTTGGGAGCTTTGGGTGAGCCGGATATCGGCGCGCGGTTTCCTGATACGGACGCGAAATATAAAAATATTTCAAGTGTAGAGTTTTTGCGTGATGTCGAACGTTTAACGCGTGAAAAAAAATATGAAATTTGTAACTTGGATGCCATAGTTATTGCTGAAGAGCCTAAAATATCAGATTATCGGATGGAAATAATTGCCGCGATCGCTAAAGTTCTCCGGATTCCGGAGGACAGGGTAAATGTTAAAGGAAAAACAGCCGAAAAATTGGGAGAGATAGGAGCGTGCCGCGCGATAGCATCTTACGCGGCAGTGCTTTTAATGAAAAAGTAGGGGCGGACCTTGCCTACGAATCGTCCGCCAACAACCTCGTAGGATGGTAGTAAAGAGCACTACCAACCTACGAGGTTGTTGGCGGAGTTTGTTGGTTGTTCGTAGGGGCACAAAAGCATGTGCCCGCATCGCTTCCGGCGTACGCCATTCACTTTTATACGAATGGGGGGAAATCATGAATTTCATATATGGTATCATAGCGGCGGCAGTTATTTATTATGCCGCCGCGCGCGTGTTTTTTTATGATGAAATAAAAGCGGCTGTTGATCGTGATCCTGCCGCGGAAAATTATTTGACGGTAATTTTTACGTATTCAGGATTTCACGCGCTTATGTTTTATCGTCTCGCGCGTAAATTAAAGAAGTTTTTGATTCCGTTCTTCCCGCGCGCGGTATCACAATTTGCCAGATGGATAACCGGTATCGAAATTCATCCCGGCGCCGTTATAGGTAAAGGTTTTTTTATTGATCACGGTATGGGGGTGGTTATAGGGGAGACGGTTATAATCGGGGATAATGTAACGTTATTTCAGGGTGTGACTTTGGGGGGTACGGGAAAAGAAAGAGGAAAACGGCATCCCACGCTTAAGAACGATATTGTAGTAGGCGCGGGCGCGAAAATATTGGGAAACATTACAATAGGAAACAATGTGTCTATCGGAGCGAACGCGGTTGTTCTTCGGGATGTTCCGGATAATTCCACCGTGGTCGGGGTCCCCGGCCGCCTCGCGAAAAAACTTGGCCGTCGTATTCCCGGAGGAATCAATCTTGATTACACGTCCTTGCCGGATCCCTTGCAGAAACAACTTGAAAAACTTCAGCACGAAATAGACCATATCGAACATGAAATAGACGAGCATAATAAATAGGGACGTCTCCCATTTAATTAGCTGTATAAAAAGTGACATCCTTATTTAACTCCGTTACAGGTCTCATGTAACAGGTTACACGTTTTTCGCCCGCCTATAGAGGGGGGGGGCAACGTGTAACCTGTAACCTGTAACCTGGAACCTGGAACGATATTATGATCACCATATATAACACATTATCACGGCGGAAGGAAGAATTTAGGCCTTTAAAAAAGGGTAAGGTCAAAATGTATGTTTGCGGGCCTACGGTTTATGATGTTCCGCATATTGGGCACGCGCGTTCAAGCTATATCTTCGATTGGATAAAAAGGTATCTGGAATTTTCGGGGTTTCAAGTTTATTTTGTAAGGAACATAACGGATGTTGATGACAAGATCATAAAAAAAGCTCAAACAGAGCTGGGTGATGGGAACTGTTCCGAGTCTGAATCTTTAAGGGAAAAAACACGTGAAGTTGCCGAGAGATATCTTGAAATATACCATGCTCAAATGGATTTACTGGGTATCGGCAGGGCGGATGCCGAACCGAAAGCAACTGAATATATACAGGATATGATCGCGTTTACAGCGCGTCTTATAAAAAAAGATTATGCTTATGTTTCGGGTGGAAGCGTTTATTTCAGTGTCGAAAAATTCAAAGAATACGGAAAGTTGTCTAATCGAAAAAAATGCGAAATGATAAGCGGCCCGAGAGCATCGCAAAACGAGGAAAAAAAGGATCCGCTTGATTTCGCTTTATGGAAAGCGGTAAAACCGGATGAACCTTTTTGGGAAAGTCCTTGGGGCAGAGGCAGACCCGGTTGGCATATTGAATGCGCCGTTATGAGCACAAAAATACTAGGCGCGCATTTTGATATTCACGGAGGCGGGCTTGATCTTATTTTCCCTCATCATGAAAATGAGATCGCGGAAGCTCAGGCGGCAACGGGGGAAGCTTTTGCCGATTATTGGATACATAACGGGCTGTTAACGGTGCGCGGCGAAAAAATGTCAAAATCTTTTGGCAATTACATAACAATTGACTTGTTTTTAAAAGAATACGAAGATCCCGACTGCTTAAAAATAGTTTTTTTGAACAGCCATTACAGAAGCCCGATAGACTACAACGATAAAAAAATTGAAGAAGCCCGCCGAATCAAAGAACGAATGATGATATTTATCGATAAAGCCGTAAAAATGGAGATAAAAACCGAACCTCAAGCCCGATTGAACGCGCCTCTTAAAAAAAGCATATGTGATCTAAGGGAAAAATTTAAAAAAGCGATGGATGATGACTTTAATACGCCTTTGGCGATGTCGGTTATATTTGAAACGGTAAAAAGGGGGAATGATTTTTTACATGATGAAAGAGCTCACCGCGATGAAAAAGCGGCCGCGGCCGGCGCCTTTAAAAAACAGCTTTTTGAATTTACTGATATTTTCGGGTTGCGCCTTTCAAAAAAGGAAATTGATCGGGATTCGCGCGGGGAAATAGAAAAACTGGTTGCCGAAAGAGAATCAGCAAGAAAAAACAGGGATTATACCGAAGCGGATAGAATAAGAAAAATCCTTAAAGACAAAGGTATCGTTGTGGAAGATACCGCCGGCGGATCTGTATGGCGAAAAAATTGAAAAAAGGACTTTTAATAACGTTTGACGGGCCGGAAGGAAGCGGTAAGAGTACGCATTCAAGCAGAATTAACGATGAACTCCTCTGGCGGGGATATGATGTTGTTTATACCCGGGAACCCGGAGGAACTTTGCTCGGCAAAAAAATACGGGATATTCTTTTGGAAAAAGATGAAATTTCACTCGGAAAAGCGGCGGAACTTTTTCTTTTTGAAGCGGACAGAGCCCAGCATGTCGAGGAAATAATCGCTCCGGCACTCGCGGCGGGAAAAATAGTTATATGCGACCGTTTTAGCGCGGCAACATTCGCTTATCAGGGGTATGCTTCGGGAACGGATATAAAAATAATCTTGGATATGGATTATCTCGCGACAACAGGTATTGTTCCGGATCTTACGATACTGCTTGATGTGGATGTAAAAATCGGACTCGAGCGCGCGCGAGGGCAATCTTCGCCCGATAGAATGGAAAAAAAACCGTTGGAATTTCATGAAAAAGTTCGCGAAGGTTATTACTCGATCGCTGAAGAGCATCCAGGCAGGATAAAACTTATTGAAGCGCGTCAAGACATAAACCGGACGTATGAACTGGTAAAAAAGGAAGTATATGACTTCCTTCAGTGACATAAAGGGGCAAAAGAATGCTGTGCGGTTTCTTTCAAACTGTCTTTTGAAAAATAGAGCGTCCGGGAGTTATCTTTTTACAGGGCCTTCGGGAACGGGCCGCGCGCTTACGGCAAAAGCTTTTATCATGGCGCTTTTCTGCTCTAATAAAGCCGGCGCGGCGGAATCTTGCGGTAAATGTTTGTCGTGTTTGAAAATCGAAAGGCGGCAACATCCCGACATGTTTTGGGTTACCCCCGAAAAAAATAAAAATATAAAGATCGAAGAGGTTCGTGATATTTGCGCCGGATTTTGCTTAAAACCTTATGAGTCGAATTTTAACGTATGCGTAATGGAAGAAGCTCATATGATGACGAGGGAAGCGTCAAACGCTTTCCTTAAAATGTTAGAACAGCCGCCGGCTCGATCGCTGTTCGTACTTATTACGGACAAAAAAGAACTTTTACTTCCGACTGTTCTTTCTCGCTGTATAGAAGTGCGGTTTTCTTCGATATCTGTCAGGGATACTGTGGATATAATCAGGGATTCGGCGGATCTTAAGGAAGAAGAGGCGTATTTTTTGGCGCATTTTTCACAAGGGTCGCCGGGGGCCGCGCTTCAGATGATCAATGAAGATGTTTCCGAGCGGAAGCAAAAAATAATGGAGATGCTCGCGCGAATCGCCGGAGAAGACAATTATGACTGTCTTAGTTGGGACAAAGAAGGTCGAGATTATCTTACCGAAGACATAGAAATGCTGATAATGTTCTTTCGTGAGATAGTGATGATACGGGAAGATCCGGGAAATGTAATGTTTGAGAAGAATATTCAGAATACGTCCATGTACCGATTTTTCGGGAAATATTCAATCGAAAAAATATATGGAATAATGGAACGCCTTATAAACATAAAGCTCGCGCTCGGCGGGAACGTTAATTCAAAATTAGCCGCGCAAATTTTGCCGCGCGCGGTGCGAGGAGAATAGTAGGGGCACGGCATGCCGTGCCCGTACGATGTACGATGGATTAAGAGGATATTGGCGGAGTTTGTTGGTTTTTCGTAGGGGCGGGCCTTGCGCGCGCTTATGAATATAAATTACATAACGGGAAAGATAAAATCATGTTTGAAATTATACAAATACAGCTTAGGACCAGCGGTGAGATAAGATATTTCATTTCCGGAGGTATGAAGTTTGATGTGGGGGAAAAGGTAATAGTTGAGGCGGACAGAGGGCTTGAATACGGGACGGTTGTGACCGCTCTTGAGAAAGTGACGCCTATCGCCTCACACGGTAAACTTCTTCGTAAAATTATCAGAAAAACTAATCCATGGGATGAGGAACAGATCGCTAAAAATAAGGCTAAAACAAAAGATCTGATGGGTGTCTGCGAAAAGAAAATAGCGGAACATAAACTGCCTATGAAACTTGTCGACGCGGAATATTCATTTGATAGATCAAAGATCATTTTTTATTTCACTTCTGAAAATCGTGTGGATTTCAGGAATCTCGTAAAAAATTTAGCAAGCATATTCCGCGTTCGAATTGAACTTAGGCAAATAGGGGTCAGGGACGAAGCTCGGCTTCTCGGCGGGCTGGGTTCATGCGGTAGGGAGCTTTGCTGTATGGCATTCTTGAAAAACTTTGAACCGGTTACGATCAAAATGGCTAAAGTTCAGAACCTTCCTTTTAATCCTTCGAAAATTTCAGGGCTTTGCGGGCGTCTTATGTGCTGTTTAGGATATGAGTACAAAAATTATAAAGAGGCTTCAAAAAATTTACCTAAAGTCGGCAAAGAAATTAAAACGCCGCATGGTAAAGGCAAAGTTATAGCATTGAGTCCTCTTAAGAAATCTTTTACGGTGGATCTGGGAGAGGGTAAGATAAAAGAGGTATCAGTGGAAGATATTGGAAAAGGTGAAGGAATCTGTCATGAAAAAAAATAAATTTTATATCACGACACCTATTTATTATGTGAACGCGAGTCCTCATATCGGACATGCTTATACGCAAATAGCGGTTGATGTTCTTAGCCGATATTATAAAACGCGCTCGCGCGATGTTTTCTTTCTTACCGGCACAGACGAACACGGCGAAAAAATTGAAGAAGCGAGCGTAAAAGCGGGATTTAAAAAAGGGAATGAAAAAGAATTTGTTGACGGAATAGTTCCTAATTTTAAAAAAGTATGGGAGATGTTAGATATCGAGTATGATCATTTTGTTCGTACGACGGATGAATCTCATAAGAAAGAAGTAGAGAGCTTTCTTAATAAAATGAAGGATAATGGGGATATCTATCAGGGAGAATATGACGGCTGGTTTTGTATCCCTTGTGAAACTTTTTGGACGGGCGCTCAGGCTCCGGAAGGCATTTGCCCTGAATGCGCGCGGCCGCTTAAACACATAAAAGAAAAAAATTATTTTTTCCGTATGAGTAAATATCAAGCGTGGCTCATATCCTATATAAAGAGTAACGCGAATTTTATTATGCCGTCGTACCGCAGGAACGAAGTTCTCGGATTTTTGAAAGAAGAATTAACTGACCTATGTATTTCGCGCCCTAAAGAGCGTATGTCTTGGGGGGTGGAACTGCCGTTTGATAAGGATTATGTGGTATATGTATGGTTTGACGCGCTTATAAATTATGTTTCCGCGCTTCGAGCGCGAAAAAATTTCGATAAATTCTGGCCGGCTGATCTGCATATAATCGCTAAAGACATACTGCGTCACCACGCTGTGTATTGGCCGATAATGCTTAAAAGTTTAAATATGGAACTTCCCGATTGTATTTTCGCGCATGGATGGTGGAAAATGGGCAAAGAAAAAATGTCCAAATCGAAAGGGAATATAGTGTCTCCGGGCGAGTTTTGTCAAAAATACGGAACGGACGCTCTGCGTTACTTTTTACTGAAAACCGTAACTTTCGGGCTGGATGGTAATTTCTCGGAAGAAGCGTTTGTTAGGACCTATAATAATGACCTGGCTAATGATCTGGGAAATCTTCTGAATAGGACGCTTACGATGGTTGAGAAATATTTGAGCGCCGTCGCGCCGTCCGCGCTTAATATGGACGTTCTTGTTAAAGAGCAGGCCGCGCGGTCCGGCCGAATGATAAAAGCTGTCTCGGAATTGTTTCATAGAGTTAATGAGTGTATGCTAAGTCCGAAACTTTTATTAAGGGAAGCTTTAGAAGAGATAATGGATCTTGTCGGCGCGGCGAACAAATATATTGAAGAATCCGCTCCATGGAAATACTCGAAAGAGAATAATACCGAAGCGGTAAAATTCATTATGGCGGATTTATTAGAAGTGTTAAGGTCTGTTTCCATAGCTATTTTTCCTTTCATGCCGGGGACTTCACGGAAAATCTGGGATCAGCTTGGTTTAAAAAGTGAAGTAAAAACTCAAGAAATGTTTGAGATGACTTCCGAAGAAACCCGGCGAAGTTTTCCTTCCGGAACAAAAATAGCCAAGGCCGAACCGCTGTTTCCCCGAATAGTATTTGGTGAATAGTAGGGGCGCTTTCGGAAGCGCCCGTTAATGGTGAATTGTGGATGGATTCACCATAAGCTCTTCAAATAAAAAGAGGTTACATGAAAACTCAAGGGGCGAGGAGAATTTCGATATTCGGCGGGGTGGCTCTCGTTGGAATTATGCTGGGCTTTTTATTCTGGCTGTTCGAAACGTTTGTTCATGTATATTTTTTTAACCCGCGGCAGGAATCGGTTTTTAATCATTTTTTTTATCCGGATGTTCATGAATTGTGGATGAGATCTTTTGTGTCCGTGCTTTTTATGCTGTTCGGTTTTTACGCGCAGTATATCGTTAATGTGCGCAAAAAAGCGGAAAAGGAACTCAATCGGCAGAATATATTTTATGATAAGACTATAGAATCTCTTACCTATCCTTTTTATGTAATTGATGTGAATACTTACAAAATAAGGATATCGAATTCCGCCGCGTGTGAACATGAATTGACAAAAGGCAGATCGTGTAAAAATTTTACGTGTTACGAAGTGACTCATAAAAGGAACAATCCGTGTACCGGGCTCGAACATGGATGCCCTCTTGAAGAAGTTAAAAGGACGAAGCATCCTGTTACGGTAGAGCATATACACTATGATCTTGATAAGAAACTTAGAAATGTTGAAATTCACGCGTATCCTATTTTTGATGATAAGGGAAATGTAACGGAAATGATCGAATATTCGTTGGACATTACCGAACGAAAAGAAGCGGAAAAGGCGTTAAAAGACGCTCATGATAATCTGGAGGCGCGTGTTAAGGAAAGAACAGGGGAACTCGCGAAGACCAATGAAGCGTTGATACAAACCGCGAAAGATCTTGAAAAAACGAATGCCGCGCTTCAGGAGAGCCAGGTTCAGCTCATACAGTCCGAAAAAATGGCCAGTCTTGGCCAGCTCGCGGCCGGTATCGCGCATGAAATAAATAATCCAACGGGATTTATTTTAAGCAATTTGAACACTTTAAGTGAATATGTAAAAGTTTTTAAAAAACTGCTTGAACAATACGCGTCTTTGTTTGACGCGTTGGAAAAAGGAAAGAGTAATGATAAAGTTTTTTCTGAAATTGCCCAAACGCGTAAAGATCCGGGACTGGAATATATTCTTAAAGATATCGATAATTTATTTAAAGAAACAAGGATGGGCGCGGATAGGGTTAAAGATATAATTGGGGGTTTAAGAAGTTTCGCGCATGCCGATGAGACGAAAATGGTGGAAGCGGACATTAACAGCTGTATTGAAACTACGCTGAAAATTGTCTGGAGTGAGATGAAATATAAGTGTGAAGTGCGTAAGGACTTAAAAAAACTTCCTTTGATTCGCTGTCATCCCGGACAGCTTAATCAAGTTTTTATGAATATTTTGATGAACGCGATACAGGCGATCCCTGATGAAGGGGGTCTTGTGACAATAGAAACAAAAGCCGAAAAAACCGGCATTACCGTTAAAATAAGCGATACGGGAGTAGGGATTTCCCGGGAGAATTTGTCTAAAATTTTCGATCCTTTTTTTACGACTAAGTCTGTCGGTAAGGGTACTGGGCTGGGGCTTTCCATATCACACGGCATAATAAAAAGGCATGCGGGAACTATTGAAGTGGAAAGTGAAATATTGAAGGGAACAACTTTTACTGTTCGTCTTCCGATAAAAAACGGACAGTAAGGAGTATGGCGGTATGAAAAAAATTGATGTAATAATCATAGATGATGAGAAAAACGTATTAAATTCTTTAAGACGTTTATTCAGAGACGAAACATTTGGAATATTTTTTACGGTCGATCATAGAGAAGCCGCGCGGATCTTGGAGCAAAATACGGTTAAAGTGGTAATGTCGGATCAGAAAATGCCCAAGATCACGGGAGTGGAATTTTTAAGAACCGTAAAAGAAAACCATCCGCGAGTCATTAACATTTTGTTTACAGGATACGCGGATCTGAAAATAGCGACGGAAGCGATAAATAAAGGGGAAGTTTACAGGTTTATTAATAAACCTTGGGATGACACGGATTTAAAAATTGTTGTAAAACAGGCTTTGAATAAATATGATCTGGAGGAGGAAAACCGAGAACTCGCGGAAAATATAAAAAAACAGAATGAAAAACTTAAAAAGTTATATGAGGCTCAAAAGAGCTTTACCTTAATGGTCTCTCATGAGATCCGAACGCCTTTAGCGACTATGCGGATAGCCATTGATTTTGTTTCAAAAACCGGCGGGATAAAGGCGCGGGAAAGGAATCTGCTGGGGAAAGTATCAAATAATATAGAGAGACTGAACCGGCTTATTGATGACGTATTGGAACTTTCTAAGCTTGAATTTGAAAAAGTCAGTCTTAAGATCGGCGCGTATCAGATCAATAAGATCATTGAGGAAGTTGTTCTGACCCAAAAACCTCTTGCCGAAAAATACGGGCTTTATCTTAAATTTGAGCTTGATAACACTTTTTTGAAGGTTAAATTTGATCCTGATCGCGTAATTCAGGTGCTGAACAATCTCATAAATAACGCTATCAAGTTTACGCCTCGGGGAGGCGTAACGGTAAAAAGCTATTTTGATGGAGCTTGTAAAAATATAATTGTGAGCGTAATTGATACAGGTACGGGAATCGATAAGGAAGATATCCCCGAATTGTTTAAAAAGTTTAAACAATTGGCTAACGCGTCGGCAACAGGAGCAAAGGGTACAGGGCTTGGACTGGCAATATGTAAAGAGATAATCGATCAGCACGGAGGGGAAATTTGGGCCGTATCCGACGCGGGCAAAGGCAGTTCTTTTAATTTTTCTCTGCCATATGTTTCTGATTAAATGAGGGGTCGGAGAGTTTCGCCTCCTTTAATACCGTAGGGGCGCACCCGAGTGTGCGCCCACATAATTCGGATAAAGAAAAGAGAAAAGGGCGGACACATGGGTCCGCCCCTACGAAGCGGTAGAAAGGAATGAAATGCAGAAAAAAACTATTTTATTCATTGATGATGAAGCCGATTTTGTGGAAATGGTGAAATTTCAGCTTGAAAAAGAAGGATATATAGTTATTTCCGCGAATAACGGCGCGGAGGCTCTGGCAAAACTTGAACAGATAAAACCGGATCTGATCATTTTAGATATAAATATGCCGAAAATGAACGGATTGGAATTTTATGATAA
>Ga0265592_1000238_pt1 | contig 31734 bp, 30 predicted proteins | sample saktaG_7_FD_190141 | JGI IMG/M metagenome (GOLD analysis project Ga0265592, IMG submission 190141) | Saline water microbial communities from Sakinaw Lake, British Columbia, Canada - sak_2010_1_5_120m | ecosystem: Environmental > Aquatic > Non-marine Saline and Alkaline > Saline ... | reverse complement strand
GGATGGTGGTGTCAGAGACTGGACGGAGGTGAATGTTAGTAAAAAACATTACAGCATGAGCCAGCCCTGGGGTCAAGCCCGGGATCTCTTCTCCTTTTGGGTAATTATTTTTTGTAATTGGTATAATTATTTCCGAACGGATCAAATCGCAAAACAGATTAAGCTGACATTGAGATCATTCTAAAGTTTTCTTTAATCTATTTCATCAAAAACTTTCCGAACTTTGGCGGGAACTTTGACAGGTTTTCCTTTTTCGTTGACAAACACGTGCAGAGTCCGTCCGACGGCGCTTAGTTTCGCGCCTTTCGTAACGGAATATTCAAAAGATATCCTTGAGGCGTCAGTACCGGCGAACTTGGTCTTAATGGTTACAACATCATCATATTTAAGCGGCGACTTATAACGGCAATAAGCTTCAATGACAGGAAGGTAAAGATTGTCTTCTTCTTCAAGTTTTTTATATTCGACTCCGCGCGCGCGAAAAAACTCAGTTCTGGCAACTTCAAACCAAACCAAATAATTGGCGTAATACACAACCCCCATTTGATCGGTCTCTTCATACCTTACTCTAAATTCAATTGTATGTTCCATAATGCAAACCGCATATTACACGAGTCCAACTAACGATTATCTGACCGCGGTATATTGTCTCAAGACCGTTCTGATAAGAAGACCCGGAATATCATCCACTATTTCTATCTTCCCGATCCTCCGCGGAAGGATAAATCTGTTAGCGCCAGTCACAAATTTTTTATCATACCCATACGAATTCATTATTGATTTTATCGACAGACCGTTTAATTTAAGAGAAAATCCGGCTCTCTTTATAAGTTTTTTTATTCTGATGAGTTCCGACTCTTTCATCATGTCAAGCCTAAGCGCGACCTCACACGCCAAAACCATACCGACTGCTACAGCTTCCCCGTGGCTTAAAAGGTTGGAATAACCACTTGCCGCTTCTACGGCATGCCCTAACGTATGCCCGAAATTTAAAGCGATCCGGATATCTTTTACGTCCAATTCATCCTTTTCAACTATATCGGCTTTAATTTTGGCGCAGTCATATATAACTTTCTCAAAAGATTTCTCTTCGGCGGACAAAATGTTTCCCATGTTTTTTTCTAAATAACCAAAAAGTCCGCTATCAGTTATGATCGCGTATTTAATAACTTCGGCCATACCGTTACGAAGTTCCCGCCGCGGAAGCGTCTTCAAAAACCTTAAATCCGACAGTATAAGTTTCGGCTGATAAAACGCGCCGATTAAATTCTTAGCTTCGGTCAAATCAATGCCTGTCTTCCCGCCTATCGAAGAATCAACCTGAGCCAACAACGTGGTAGGAATTTGTATGAACGGCACTCCCCTCCGGTAAGTTGCCGCAATAAACCCCGCGAGATCCCCCACAACACCGCCGCCGACGGCGACAATGAACGGCCGGTGAGTTTTTGTTTTTTTGCTTATTTTTTGAACAGTATCCTGAAAAAACTCTATAGATTTGGATGTTTCATTCGGAGGAACTATGATCTGTAAACATTCATTGGATAACATTTTAAAAGCGGGATCCATGATCCGCTTAGTTTTCTTCAAAACCGTACTATCGGTTATAACCACTACGGGCCCTAAAAAGTTGCTGGATTTAATGAAATCCGCGAGTTCTTCCGTCGCGCCGGAACCGATCAATATCCGATAACTTCTTTCCCCTAAGTTCACTTTTATTTTTTGCATAAGCTCTACTCTCCGTTTCTTCCCGATATTATACTTCTACACTCCACTCCAGAGCAATCCGCCATCCGCTGATGAGCAAATATAGCACATAACCAAAAAAAAGGCAAAAACCTTGTAAGTTTGCCGGCAAAACGGCAAACTGGCTAACTGGCAAACCGTTTACACTACCGTATTTTTTTTAACGTATGATTTGAGCAGTTTTTTTGGAAAGCCTATGTCTTTTATGATTATTTTACCGCAGAGCCTGGGGCCGGCTTTAAGAAAAAAGCCTTGTTTGGGGAGACCGAAAGTGATGGTTTTGTCTGCTTTGGGAACGTTTTCTCCAGCCTCGCCGCTTGTCGCGTCCAAACCGGAAGGGATATCAACCGCATAGATCTTTATATCATGAGAATTCAGTTTTTTGCCGAGATTCTCGCATTCTTCGGGCAAGTCTCCTTTAAACCCGGTGCCGAAAAGGGCGTCAATGCCGATCGTAAAATTTATGTAATCTTCCTTCGAATCGAGAAAATCTTTTAAGGGACGTATATCAAGTCCCATTTTTTTAGCGATGAGGAAGTTCTCACATGCCGCGCCGGGTTTCATTTTATCCATACGAGCGGTATATATAACCAACCGAGAGGGAGATCTTTCGGATAAATATCTTGCGGCGACAAAACCGTCTCCGCCATTATTTCCCCTCCCCGCGAAAATCGCGATTCTTTCTTTTTTAAGTGACGAAAAATCTTTGGTAACTGCTTCCGCTACGGATTTGCCGGCATTTTCCATAAGCACTGATTGAGAAATGCCGTAATCTTCCTGCGCTTTTCTGTCAATCTCAGACATCTCAAACGCCGTAACACCTTTTCGTTCAATCATCATAATGTCCCGAATAAAAAAAAGTTAAGAAATAGAGTCCATATTTCCGTTTGCATCCTTGATGAAAACAAATCATCAAACAACGGACAGGGACGGGCGAGCCTGTCCCTGTCCGAATAAAATGAAAAAAACATTAATCCGAAAATCCCATAATACGTAAAAAAAAGGGCGGACACATGGATCCGCCCCTACGAAGCAAGAGAAATGGAAAAAGAAGGTAAGATTGGTAAAATCAAAGAATAAACAATGTAGGAATCTCTTTGAAGAATTAACCTGAGAGGCTTCGCTTTCGTCAGGATGACGAGTCGGGGGAAAAGCTTCCCCGACTCGTCACTTAACAACCGTTCCCGGAGAGACATCTTTTTCCGGAACTATTATGACCGAACCGTTATCACCCGTCGCGGCAAGCACCATTCCATTTGATTCCTCACCTCTTATTACAGCCGGTTCTAAATTTGTCACAACCACAACGTGCTTACCGATCAGTTCGTCTTCCGTATAACTCGAACGGATTCCGGCAACAATTTGTTTCCTCGCGTCTCCGAGATCGACCTCGAGCACATAAAGTCTATCCGCGTTAGAATGCGCTTTCACGCTTACTATTTTCGCGATTTTAAGATCCAGTTTTTTGAAATCTTCAAAAGATACCATATCCCTGTCCTTTTCTTTGTCGATCACCATCAACCTTTTTTAGGTTTTTTTTCTTCTTTTTTTGCCGGCGCTTTCGCTTTTGCTTTTGCGGAACCCGCCGCGCCCGCGACACCCGCCGCTACCGGTTCTTTTCCTTCTTCGCCTTCCTCTTCAGGACCCTTGGTTTTCTTAATCTTGAATTTTATTCGTTTGATTTTCGGTAATTGATAAACGGAATCTTTTTCTTCTTCCCATTTCTCTTTTTCTACCAGTTCCTTTATTTTTTCATACCGCTTTAAAACCGAACGAAAATTCGAACCAACCTGGCCGCCCTTTAAACTTGGATGTTGTGACATTTTTGCCCCCTTTAATGAGATTCTGGTTTCAGCATACCTGTATACTGAAACCATTTAGTCAAATTAATGTCCGAGACACACGGACTCTTTTTTATCTACTTAACCCTTTTTATGTAACAATCCTTGTAGTTTTCAACAAGTTCCTCTTTTGCCGCCCGAGCTTCATCAATAGTGCGATACCCCGACGCGTATAACTGATACCACTGACCTTTTTTTGTCGTACGCGTTTTTATTCCCCGCTCCTTAAGCACACTCGTATCTCTCACGGCAGAATTCTCATCTTTAAAAGAGGCCAAACAGATAATGTATTCCGTTTCATCGGAAAGAGACACATCCTCTGTTTTTTTATATTGTTTTTGCTCTTCCGGAATAACTTCAGCCGAATCCTCAGGAAAAGAAAAACCTACGATCTCCGATTCTTCAGATTCTTCCGCGTTTTCGTCTCGCATCAGAATTTCATTATCTGTCTTCACTGTTTCCAAAACAACATTTATATCAGGTTCTTTGGCGTTTGATTCCGCGGGTGCCTCCGGACCATCTTCTCTCATGTATTCCATTTTTACGACAGATTTCCCGTTTTTCACGCCAACTGCGTACGAAACGGTCATCAAAGTCAATATCACAATCGCCAGAATAACCGCGTATTCTATCGGAACTTTTATATGAGATCGGGCTCCGCCCTCAGAATACCTGTTTACCAAACGAGGGTTCTTTTTTTCCGTTCCGGTACATCGGTCTTCAAAAAAATCGTTTTTAAAATCGTTATCTGCCATAAGGGCTATGTTCCAGCATATAAATGCTAATTATCGAGAGCTGTATTATACTAAATTTCAGCGTTTAAACAAGCATTTTCGACAATTCTTCAGCAAAACCAACTTTTTATTACACATTTCTTTCAATCCGCCGCCACCAACCTCGTAGGTTGGTAGTAACCTACGAGGTTGGTGTTTTGGCTATTTTCCCGGGATAACAACCGTTGAAAGGGCTTTTAACAATTCCGAATTGCCTTTGTATTCAATAGCCGTACGATACCATCCGTCAGGATCAAGGGATAACATGTTTTTCTTTATAAAATCATCTTCAAATGTAGCTATTATTTTCGGAGAAAACGCTATCTTTACATTCATACGCACAACTTTTTGTCTTTGAAAATAAGTATACGCGCCGCCGACACTAATATCTCGGGACTTGGCATTGAATCCTAATACATTAATAGAATCGTCATCCGATAGAAACCTGAATTCTATTTCAAAATACTCGCCGAAGGAACCAAAAGACTCGCTCAGAATATTGTTCGTTTGATCGGATAAAACGTCTCTAAAATCCCCTTTAAACAACGCTTTTTCCACTCGACAACCTAAAAGGATCTGACGGCGCGTGAATAACGGAGTCAATTCTAATTTAAGTTTTATATTTTCAGCTCTGATTTCAAAACTGCCCGATTTATCTGACTGATTCGCTTTATCTCTGAACCGTACATCTTCAAGTTCCAGACTGTTAAAAATATTTCGGCTGACGATCCCGCAGTCTAGATCATAAGGACTGAAATGATTAACGGCAAATACCGCGATATCAAGCAGGTATAAGGCACACCCAACAACTACTGAAATTATTGTCAACACAACAAAGACAAAACGAGGAACTTTGAAAAGCTTAATACTAAACATCCCGCATCAGGCTCTTTACGATTTTCATGATTTTCGCGTCACGCGTATACGAATATCCTTTTGCCGCCCCCGTGCTGTCTTCTTCCACCGCGCCGAGTTTAACCAGTTCTTCCAGCACAGATTCAACTTCCTTCCGCTCATTACGCACCCATGCCGATATCCCGCTTACGCTATCAAGGCTTGACTGGTTTTGGTAAAAAAAAGTCAAAACTTCTTTCGCAAGTTGATTCTGCATCACTTTTTGAAGCTTATTTTTCATTTTACCCTCCCAGTTCTTTTTTTAGAAGCTTTTCCACATCTTTGCGCCTAACCGCGTAACAAAACACATTTACAACATCCGGATCAAATTGAACGCCCGCGTTTTTACGCACTTCACTTATCGCCGAGGAGATAGAAAGAGCCTTACGATACGGTTTATCGGTAATCATTGACTCAAAAGCTCCAACTACTCCTAAGATACGCGCGGCTAAAGGTATATCCCTTCCTTTCAATCCTTTAGGATATCCCCTACCGTTAAAATTTTCATGATGATATAGGATTATCGGAATTATGGGTTTCAACGGCTTGAATTTTGAAAGTATTGTCGCGCCTTTCAAGGGATGCGTTTTTACAATATCATATTCTCTTCCGGTCAGCCCCTTGTTTTTCATTAAAACTTTATCGGGAATTCCGATCTGTCCCGCGTCATGAAGCATTGCCGCGTATTGAAGCATCTTTATTTCGCTTTCGTTCATATGAAACTTTAACCCTATAATAGTTATCAATTTTAAAAAAGATGCCTCCGCGCGATGTACCCCATGAGGCCGATTTTCCAACAAGTGCGCTATACACTTAATGCTTCCTAAGGTTAGATCTGTCTGTTCTTTAAAAAGCTGAGCGTTTTTTATCGCGATAGCCGCCTGTTCCGAAAGAGTCTTCATAATATCTTCATCAAACCGCGTAAAATTTGACCCGTCCAATTTATCATAAAGCGTTATTACGCCCACAACATCCTCATCAATCATGGGATATGCCAGATAATTTTTTCCTCGTATGGGACGGCCGTGTTTTACGGCTCTACCGGGCGCGTACTTGCCGATCTGAACTTTTTTTAGTTTAGTTATTTCTTTTCGGAGATCGATCGTCGCGCGCGGCAGAAGAACCTTTCGTTTTTTATCCACAAGTTTTATCGAACAACGATTCGCGCGCATAACCTGTAAAGAAAGCCTCGCGACTCTCGGAAGAAGCTCACTAAGATCGAGCGTAGACATCATTAGCCTATGCACAGTATGAACAGTTGATAAAGCTATCGCTCTGGGACGAACGGTACAATTTATATCTTCAAGTTCAAGTTCTTTGCAAGTTTCCCGAATCGCGACATTGATAAGTGAAGTAAAAATGTTTTGGAATTCCGAAGACATACTTTTTTTAAGCGGGCAGATAATCAAAAAGCCGAAAATATTATCCCCGGACATAAGAGGATAAACTCCTCCAAACGTTTTTTCTTCATACTGAAACTGTTCCAACTTCCGGCTTCGTTTTGATTTTTTTATCGCGTTATAGAACTTTTTCAGTTTCCCTCTCACTGTCTTTCTTGTATTGTCAGACCTCATCACGTGCCTGGCTATTTCGGTCGTCTTCAATTCTTCGAATTTTCGCGGCGCGCATGTCAAAAAGATCCATGAGGGGTTTTTAAAATATTTCTTTAAAGCGCCCGCCTCTTCCTTTAATTCCCAATTATCTTTGAATTTGGAAAATAATCTTTCCATCATTATATGTTTTTCCTTTTGCCGGCGGCTATACTCTTTCGTATGGTTCAAAAAATTTTTTATACTGATCCAGCGCGTAACGATCCGTCATACCGGCTATATAGTCGCAAATAGCCGTCTCTTTCCCGTATTTTTTTATTCTTTCAAATGCCTGCGGCGGAAGCTGTTCGGGATCTTCAGCATAAAGCCGGAACAGGATCTTTAAAAATCGAGCGGCCTTATTGGTCATACGCACAACGCGATAATGTTTGTACAGCTTTTCTTCCAGGACTGTTTTGAGTAAACGCCGTTTTGAATTCATTCGTCGGCTAAATCCAACTATATTCTTTTTTATATTTTCAAGATCCTCCGGAGTCCTGATTTTTGAACTTTTAAGACTCTCAAGGGTATTCTCCACAATATCAGTTACTTGCGCGTTAATGAGAAACCGGATGATCTCGGACCTTTTAATTTCTTGACTTAAATTTTTGTACCTTTTTTTTAGATATCTTTCAGCTTCATCCCACATGGGAACTTCCCTTAAATCGTCTTCCGATAGAAATCCGCTTTTCAAACCATCGTCCAAATCATGATTATCGTATGCCACTTCATCCGCGATATCAACAACCTGGATTTCAAGAAGGTGCGGTCCCGGAATACAAAACTCGCTTTGGCGTTTTTCATCAAACGGCGTCGCGTGGCGAATGATCCCTCTACGGATCTCATGGCTTAAGTTTAATCCGGGAAAGAGCGGTGATCTTTTTTCCAAAACATCAACCACTCTGAGTCCGTGCGTGTTATGATCAAACCCGCCGTGTTCTTTCATTAATTCCGCGAGCGCGTCTTCTCCTGCGTGTCCAAAAGGCGTATGCCCCAGGTCGTGCGCCAACGCGATCGCTTCCACAAGATCCTCATTCAGTCTAAGAACCCGCGCGATCGTTCTGGCGATCTGAGCCACCTCAATTGTATGCGTAAGCCTTGTCCTGTAATAATCTCCCTCATGGTTTACGAAAACTTGAGTTTTATATTCAAGACGCCGGAAAGCGGTTGAATATATTATTCTGTCTTTGTCTCTCTGGTAAACAGTACGGTAGGGATGTTCTTTTTCTTTATGAAGCCGACCTTGCGTCCGACCGCTTTTCATCGCGTACGGAGCGAGTCTTTCGCGCTCATATTTTTCGATATCATGTTTTGTAAGCATTTTTACGGAATTCACTTTTGTTTATTTTATAAAATATAATAGCACAAATCCAACCGCTCCCACAATGAAAATTATCTTAGTATCCAAGCCAAGCCTGCTATTGGTTTCTTTCTTCCAAAAGAGTCCCCATAAAGCAATGATGGAAAGAATAAAAGCTATCGCCGCGGCTGATATTTGACCTAAAGTCAACATCCCTAAGATAGGCCGTCGGCACAAAACATCAAAAAACGGTATTATGCACAGGTCAAAAAGGTTACTGCCGAGTATATTACCGACTGCCATGTTAACGGACGCGGCTCTAAGCGCGGTAAACGAAACTATTATTTCGGGAAGAGACGTTGTCACTCCCAGAATAAGCGTCCCTGTGAAAGTTTCCGTCAAACCTGTACTCACAATTATTTTTTCACCGATAGAGGCCATCCATACCCCGAGTCCCATTACAGCACATAGAAACAACGCGAATTTGGCCCACATAGTCCAAAAAGCCTCTTCTCTATTCAGTCGTGTTTCACCGGCAAGACTATACCCTCCTTTTTTTATAACACCAAGGTATACAAAATATATCGGAACTATCACAACACTTTCCAAACCTATTCCCTTAAACGAGGGTATATTTAATCCCGCGAAACGCGAAAGAGCTGAAATTAATACAAGTCCGGCGATTGAAATAACAAAAATCCCCGTTGTCTTATTCAGCTCGGAAACCTTCGAAAGAATTCGACCTCTCCCCGAACAATAATCCAAAGCGGCCAAAATCATAAAATTCGCTATTACAGAACCGGCGATATCACCAAAACCTAATCCAACTTTTCCGAGAACAGACACCGCCGCCGCGCCGGTAACAATTTCAGGAAAAGATGTCGCGACAGCCAGAAAAAACATGCCGATCACACCTTCATCCAGATGCGTTTTTTCAGCAACAACAATCCCTTCTTTACACAAGTTATACGCGAAATATGTCATTAAAGACGCGCAAATTAAAAATTCAATCCAAATCATAATTTAAATGAGCACATAATTTAGACATACGAAGTATGTCTAAATTATAAGTGCGAATTTATCCCCGCAAGCTCTAAGCGGGGAGGCTTTTCTGTGTTTTATGTTCGAAGTATGTCTAAATCATAAGTGCGAATTTATCCCCGCAAGCTCTAAGCGGGGAGGCTTTTCTGTGTTTTATGTTCAAAGTATGTCTAAATCATAAGTGCGAATTTAATCCCCGCGCAAGCGGCTACTACACCGGGAAAAGTATTTTTGCGTTCAAAAGGGCGACTTTCCATATCACTGACAGACAAAAATTTATTTCACAATGCACTACGAGGATGAACTTGCCTCAAACCATTTACTCTCCGCTCCAATCGTAACCACCATCCTCGTAGGTTAGTGGTGGTTCCTCACACCACTATCCTACGAGGTTGGTGGTGTCCGTTCGGTCACCACCAGCAAAATACCCTGAGTTCAACCTCGTAGGATGGATAGAGCTCTGGCCGCACGAGGATGAACTCCCACTATCCTATATTTTTATAATTTCCCCTCGAATGTTACCGTTCTCAATATAAATAATTCCGAAAGAACAATACGGCGCGAATACTTTATCCGTAGCACTGCCGGGATTAAAAAAAAGAGTGCCTTCTTTTTTTTCGTTAGTCGGCAAATGAGAATGCCCGAAAATGATTATATCAAGTTTTTTATTGAAACTGCTTTTCACTACCTGCATAATTTGGGACGACGTGCCTTTGCCGTGAATAACTCCGATCTTTTTACCTTTCGCTTCAAAAATTATTTTTTCGGGGAGACGCTCCCTTAGTTCCGCGCTATCCATATTACCCCATACGGCTCGAGTTTCGGCAATTGTGCCGAGTTCTTTGATCACTGACATCTCTACCGCGTCACCCGCGTGAACGATAAGATCGCAATCTTTAAAACACTCATAGATCTTTTGGGGAAATTTTAAAAATGAACCGGAAATATGCGTGTCTGATATAACCCCTATCTTCATAATACTATCTCAAACTTTCCGAAAAAACGAAGATTTTTGTTAATAAATTCAAGATCCCAAACCCATATATTTTGTTCTTTTGCCAAAAGAAAAGCATTTTGCTCTATTCCTTCAAGCGGAATAAGTATTTTTCTCATGATCTTAGACTCTTTATCCCGAGCCTTAAGGTCCCACAACCGGCTCACGTCACTCTCATCCGCCATATCGTTCTGTTTAAGGTGGCATATCCACTTTTTGGTTGATATTCCCCCTTCAATCTCGACAATATTTTCAGATAAAGAACGGCTTTCAACAACGTCGAATCGAGGTATCTTGCGTAAATTCATATTAATTTGCACTTTACTGTTGTCAAAAGCACGGAACAGATCACAGATTATATCTTTTACATCTTTCCCGCTTTCGACGCGGTACCTTTTATAATCATGTTCTATGTTTTTCTTAAACTCCAGATATTTAATATCCACATCGTCTATCACTGACTGCTCTTTCAGACAATAGACGTACTTAAGCCAATATTCAAAAAGTTTATCCGAAATTATATAAAAACCGCCGCTTGTCTCAAGAAGATCCATATCCTGCAATTTCTGCAGTTTCATTCCCAAATCGCCATCTTTCTTTTTTAAATCTTTTTGTATCGACTTAATTGTACAGTTTCCCTTTGCCATCGATACAAGGACAGATATAAAATTCTTCCGTGTTTTTTTCTCTAGGAAAAAATTTAAATTATTCATAAAATACAGGTTAAGTACCCCGTTTGAATCATATAAGACTCTCGAAAACACTTCCAATAAACATTCCACCGCGTTTTCTTTCGCGTCTACGTTAAGAATAAGATCCGAAAATTCTTTTATAAACACTTCAAGATAAAAGGGGCTCCCCTGCGAGATCTGTATGAAATAATTTTTTATGTCATTCAAAAATTCACCTTTATCGATCTTATCAGAAATAAATGACCGCGCCGTCCGGCTGTCAAATCCGTTTATTTCAATAATTTCGAAGTTCCCGAATAGAAGTGAAAGTTTCCTCGACAGGATCTCTTTAAGTAAAGTTTTTTGTGAGCTTGACACAACATACATCGTACTTTTTTGCACCATGATGAATTTACCGAAAGTCTGGAAAGGTTTTCTCAGTTTAAAATTTGAAAGATTGTGAAATTCATCCAAGATCACTATGCAATTTTTGTCTGTTTCGGTTTTAAATACAGATGTAAGTTCAAGGATCTTTTCGTAAGCGGCATTCGTTCTTCTTTGTTTAAGCAGGTTTAAAACCACGTCCATACAGTTTACCGTTTCAGGTATAATACCGGCGCATATTTTTTTTAAAGCTTCAAACTCGCTTTCCCTGTCATATTCCGCCGCCGGACCGGCTTCTTTCTGGAGCTCAGCCAAGAGTTCGTGCGCTGTACGACCGTTTGACTTTAAATAGCGAAAAAGAAGCGCGGCCATGAACTGCATACAAAACAAACGAAAATCCATCCCGTCCATTTCTATATAGAGCGGAATTATTCCCGAATCACCAACATTATTTAAAAAATGTCTTAAAATTGAAGATTTTCCCGCGAGCATGGGACCGGTAAGAGCCATATTTTGGCGATATCCGCCCTTTAAAGCTGTTACTCTTTTTTGAAGTGTGCATAGAACTTCTTCTCTGCCGAAAAATTTTTTTCCGAAAACCGGTTCTATAAACATAGTATTAGGCTTGACTGCGATTATTTGGGTTAAATTTACCGTCACTCACGTAAATGTATGGAAAGAATCGTTTGAACCTATAATATATACGGAACATACGGCAATTGCAAGAGTTTTTACCCAAAATACCATCCTCGCAGGTTGGTAGTCGTCCGCCGGACCCGGACGAGGTTCGTGTTTTGGTTTCAGGAGCGAGCGAGGGGAATCGAACCCCCGTCACCAGCTTGGGAAGCTGGAGTTCTACCATTGAACCACGCTCGCTCAAAAATAAAATCCATACCTAATATTTTTGCGGTACAAATTGCATCACAACGGCTTTTGGATCACTTCGTATTTTGCCTCGATTACTTTTTTAAAACTTTGTAAGCTTTTCAAAATGCCGGTATCTGTTCTCTATATCTTTCAGATCCGCTTTTAGAAGTCCTTCAATACTGAACTTCTCAACAGTAAAAGAGGCCAATATACTTCCGTAAACCAAAGCTTTTCTTAACACGCTGTCAGTAATTTTCCGCGTTTTGGAAAGATATCCCGTCATTCCGCCGGCGAAAGTATCTCCCGCGCCCGTCGGATCCGCCAGTTTTTTTAAAAGATACGCGGGAACCATAAATCGAAGCTCTTTCGAAAAAAACAAAGCGCCATGTTCACCTTTTTTTATAACTATCATTTTCGCGCCTTGTCCGGCGATATATTTGGCGGCATCCAGCAAATTTGTCTCACCCGAAAGCTGTCTGGCCTCGGCATCGTTCAGTAAAAACAAATCCACTTTTTTTAAAAGTTTTAAAAGCTCTTTTCTTTTATGTTCAATCCATAAATTCATCGTATCGCACGCGACAAGTCCCCGAGGGTTGATCTTCTCAAAAATCCAGTCCTGAAGTTCCGGGTCAATATTTGCTAAAAGCAAATTGTCTTTCGAAGTCACGTTCTTGGGTATTTCCGGTCGGAACCCCTCAAATACGTTGAGATGCGTACTCAGCGTTTCCGCGTAGCTTAAATCATAATGATACCGCGCTTTCCACCGGAAAGTCTTTCCTTTTTTATTTTCAAGTCCCGAAGTATCTATGTTTCTCTTATTAAACATCGTCCGATGACGCATGGGAAAATCCGTCCCCACTACACTTATGAGGTTTACCGGCGTAAAAAAAGACGCGCTTACGGACGCGTAAGTCGCGGATCCGCCGAGAACGTCTTCTTTTTTTCCGAAAGGTGTTTCAACACTATCAAACGCCACTGACCCGATAACGGTTAACCTCATTCTGTCTCCTTGATTACGTTACACATTCCGCTTAGTACTCAGCTGTCACCCCTTACACACCGGATACACCATAGCCGATATACGAATTATCCCCTCGCCACCTTATCTAAACACTCTTCCGCGACTTTTATTGAACAATATTCAGAACACATCGTGCAAACATCTGAAATGTTAGGTTTTGATCTTTTTCGCTTTTCAAAAGCATACTCAGGATCCAGCGAAAGTTCAAACTGCGTTTTCCAATCCCTTTTAGCCCGCGCTTTTGAAATTAATATGTCGCGCTCCATCGCACCCGGAACTTTTTTCACAATATCCGCCGCGTGAGCCGCTATTTTTGAAGCTATTACTCCGCGCCTTACATCTTCTATCTCCGGCAAACAAAGATGTTCCGCTCCGGTTACATAACATAAAAAATCCGCACCGTGCCAAGCGGCGATGGCCCCGCCGATCGCGCCGACAATATGATCATATCCGGGAGCCGCGTCCGTGACCAAAGGTCCCAAAACATAAAACGGAGAACCGTGACAAATTGATTTCTGAAGTTTTACGTTAGCTTCGATCTGATCAAGAGGAACGTGACCGGGACCTTCTATCATTACCTGTACGCCTCTTTCTAAAGCCCTCTGCTGGAGGTCTCCCAGGATGAGAAGTTCACCGATCTGGAGCCGGTCAGTCGCGTCGCAAATAGATCCGGGACGCAAACTGTCTCCAAGACTTAAAACAATATCATATTCTTTCGCTATATCCAAAATATCGTCGAAACGAGACAAAAATGGGTTTTCTTTATTGTTATGCCCCATCCATGAAGCTAAAAGCGCTCCTCCTCGCGAGACAATGTTTAAGACCCGGGGATTTTTAGAGGCAATTTTTACCGCTTCTAAAGTAATTCCCGAATGTATCGTAAAAAAATCTACCCCCTGCTCCGCCTGTTTTTGTATGATAGCGACAAAATCATCTTCCTTCATTGAAACTAATGTCTTTTTTTCTTTCGATGCCAGTTCATAAATCGGAACCGTACCAACGGGAACCGGACAAGAAGATAATATTTTTTTGAGCATTTTGCCCAAAAAGGGCCCCGTAGATAGATCCATCAAAGTGTCCGCCCCCGCTTTAACAGCAACATCCACTTTTTTTAATTCCGTACTGATATCGGAATATCCGCTGGACAAACCAATGTTCGCGTTAACCTTCGTAGCCAGTCCCTTTCCGATAGCTAAAGGTTTTTGGACTCGGCGTTTATTATTTTTTGGAATAACTATGTGCCCCTTACTGACGCCTTCTTTCACGCTCTTCCTATCCGCGTTCTCTATTTTGGCAACTTCAGTTAAAAGTGATTCCTTGATTATTATCATACAAAAAAGTCCCTATCATTTTATCCCAAACAGACATTACCCCGAAACAACCTCGTAGGTTTCAACCTACGAGGTTGGTGGCGGGGTTTTCCACTTGAGTGGTGAAATTGTTGTTTATTTTCTGGTTTTACTCCACTTTATCGTTTATTTCCGCCGTTAAATGGGAGCGCGGGATTTACAATTTAACCTACGAGGTTAAATTGAGCTCACGATGGAAATTTGTTACGATTTTTCTTAATTTTATAATTTTGTCTTTAGTATTTTTTTGCCGGGCGGCGTACCTTACAAAAGCAACCGCCGATATGCCATACCGGAGAACCTCACGGACGTTGGTGTCATTTATACCACCTATGGCAATTACAGGTATTTTTATTTTCTCGGAAAGTTCCCGAAGCCTCTCAGGGGAAACTCGTTTTAGTGACGGTTTTAAGGGCGTATCAAAAACAGGACCGATCGCGACATAATCTATATCGTTTACACTCTGTTCTTTTTCAAGATCCGCCGCCGCTCTTATTGTACGGCCTATTATCGCCCGAGGCCCCAATAAACTTCTCGCGGATCTAACCGAAATATCGCCTTTTCCGAGATGAACACCTGAAGCTCCCAAAATAAGCGCGATATCCGGTCGATCGTTTATGACGAGAGGAATCCCTTTTTCTTTCGCTCTTTGCGTCATTTTTTTCGCCGCGCGGAGAAAAGATTCGTTCACCAATTTTTTAAAACGAAGCTGAATAACATCTATCGGACTTTCAATCAAATCCTGGAATTTTTTAAAAAGCCCGCGCTCGTCAGGAAAAAAACTCTCATCAAGAATCGCATATATTTTCCAACTCTTTAACAGCCGCTTTTTCGATTTCATACAGTTTAAAACGAAGTTTTTTAAATTTTTCTGACAATTTTTGGTCGAAAAGTTTTAATACTTCTTCTAATACCCTTAATGATTCCTTGCCTCTTTGAGTATTAGCTAAAAATAAATCGACAAGATTATCCCGTTTTTTTTCGGATTCATTGGATTTTATGCCGACATCATTGATATCTCTTGAAGAAACCAACTCTTCCAAGTGTTCCTTACGTAACGCCTTGATGGAATCAAAGATTTCATGCCTTAAAGATTTCAGCTTAACCGTCAAGCGTTCATTGTTTGAAGCAAACCGGATAATGTCTTCGCTTACCCTGATTCCTTCCATCACTCTGTTAAGATTAGCATCTATTATTCTATAAACCCCTTTATCCATTCTCAAATTCTCCTCATACTTTCAGCTTTTGAGCCTATCAATTAGGCCCGTAGTCGAAAAACCTTTAACATACGGAATGACTTTTACTTTTCCGCCGTTTTTTTTAACACAATCGGCCCCTACCATATCTTCTTCTTTCCAATCCCCGCCTTTAAAAAGTATATTCGGAACAATAGCTTCTATTAATTTTTCAGGAGTTTCTTCTTCAAACAAAGTTAAAAAATCCACACACTCAAGCGCGGAAAGAACTTCCATTCGCGCGGCCTCGCCATTAATCGGACGCGTGAGTCCTTTGATTTTTTTTACCGAACTGTCACTATTAACGCCCACAACAAGAATATCGCATTTGTCTCGAGCGGAATTTAAATACCTTACGTGCCCCACATGCAGAATATCAAAACATCCATTGGTAAAACCAATCCTTTTTCCCAAGGATCTTTCCTGCTCAAGTATTTTAAATAATTCCCGCTGAGGTTTTATCTTTTTCATCATTTTACTGTTAAACAACGCTGTCTTCAATTAGTTTGCTTAGTATGTGGAGTATCACAATATGCACTTCCTGCACCCGGGCAGTACTCTTTTCGTTTACAAGAATGGAAATATCCGACTCTTTTACCAATTCACCGCCGGTACTCCCCGTAAGAGCTATAACTTGAAGACCTTTCTTTTTGGCATTTTTAACAGCTTTCAAAACGTTCTTTGAACTGCCACTGGTTGAAATCGCGACAACTACATCGGGAGCATTAGCGATAGAATCTATCTGCCGGCTAAAAATATCTTCAAAACTATAATCATTCGCCGCGGCAGTTAAGATCGAGCTATCCGTGGTTAACGCGATAGCCGCTATCCCTTTTCTTTCCTTCTCAAATCTTATCATCAGTTCAGCCGCGAAATGTTGACTGTCTGCCGCGCTCCCGCCGTTTCCAAACACAATTATTTTCGCGCCTCGCCGAGAGCACTCGATCAAAGTCTTTGCCGCGGAAGAAACAGCATCAATATTCCGTTCGTCGGAAAAAAATCCTTTTTTTACCCGCGCGCTGTCTGCCGCGATATCTTTTATTATTTGTCTATTATCCATTCCACCTTCAAACCCATTGATTCATCGTTCACTGGGAAACAGTCCAAACCAACTAACAGACCAACCGGCTAACCGGCTAACTAACAAACCGGCTATCAACCTGCATCCCTATATGGTATCGCGGACGAAGACATTTCTTCCATTTTCCCACGTTCATTTTGCGCGTCTTGCCGTGCAATTTTTCTCACAAATATTTTTATGTTCATTTTTTCTTCCACGCCAAGCATAACCTGTATTTTGTTTTTCACTTCCATCTGAATCTTTTCTGTTATAAGAGGAATATTGGTTCCGGCAGATATTGACACCGCGGCTACGATGTTTATACCTTTTCTGGAAACATCAACACTTGATTTGATATCCCTTATTTCCGGAATATTTTTAGCGATCTTTCTCACATAATCCTCGATAGCGGAGATTGAAACCATAACCTCTCCATCGGAATTTTGAAACGCCACGGTACGTTTTTTTCTGAGAGCCTTTTCCATCCTGTATGTCAGAATCGCGCCTGTCACAAGAAATAGCCCTCCGATAAAAGTAAAAACTATCTGTCCGCTCATAGTCGAGGTTATTTTATCAAATAATTCCAAACATAATTCAGGGTCACACAGCTTAAGCCCAAGAACAATAAACACCACTCCGGCCGCCGCCATAAGAAGCATATAGACCGCCGCGAAAAACCTTTTTATAAGATTTACCATTCCAGCCTCCTTATCTTGAATGAAATTCCCCTAATATCTCAAATTATTTTTCTTCCTTTTTGGTGAAAAACTTTTCGATAAAATGGGTCGAGAAATCTCCCTTTTGAAAATCGGAATTATTCAGAATTTTTTTATGAAAATCTACAGTGGTCTTGATCGGTTCAATTAAAAATTCGTCTAGAGCTCTTTTCATGGTTATTATAGCCTGTTTTCTATTCGGTCCATAGGCAATAAGTTTTGCTATCATGGAATCATAAAAGGGCGGGATACTGTATCCGGCGTAAACATGCGTATCAACTCTTATTCCGGGTCCTCCCGGGATATTTATCGCCTTTATCTCGCCCGGACAAGGTCGGAAATCATATTCCGGATCTTCGGCATTTATGCGGCATTCTATCGCGCATCCTCTGATTTTCACATCTTCTTGTTTAAACGAAAGTTTCTCGCCCGCGGCAACTTTTATCTGTTCTTTTATGAGATCTATTCCGGTAACCATTTCCGTAACGGGATGTTCAACCTGAATCCGCGTATTCATTTCCATAAAATAAAAATCATCGCCGTCAACAAGAAATTCCACGGTTCCGGCTCCCTGATAATTCGCCATTTTCGCGCCCTTAACAGCCGCCTCTCCCATTTTCTGACGCATCTGGTCGGTTAAACTGAATGACGGCGCTTCTTCGATCAACTTTTGATGACGCCGCTGTATAGTGCAGTCTCTCTCTCCGAGATGCACTATGTTTCCTTTTTCATCCGCGATAATTTGAAACTCAATATGCCGCGGAGAGGCGATATATTTCTCCATATAAACTTCAGAATTCCCGAAAGCCGCTTCCGCTTCGCTCTGCGCGGTTAAAAACGCGTTAACTAAACTTATGTCATTATGGCATACTCTCATACCTTTGCCGCCGCCGCCGGCGGACGCTTTTATTATTACGGGATACCCAATCCGCTTGGACTCTATGAGCGCGTCTTCTTTATTTTTAACTATGTCCATAGACCCCGGAATAACAGGAATGCCGGCTTTCTGCATAGTATCTTTGGCCGCCATTTTATTGCTCATTAGCTTCATACTTTCAGGGGAAGGTCCGATAAATTTAATTCGGCATGATTCGCAAATTTCAGCGAAGTGCGCGTCTTCGGCAAGAAATCCGTAACCCGGATGTATTGCTTCCACATCCGTAATTTCAGCCGCGCTGATTATGGCCGGTATATTGAGATAACTGTCCGCGGGTGAAGGATTACCGATACATATCGCTTCATCCGCTAATCTGGTATGAAGAGACTTCGCGTCCGCTTTAGAATAAACAGCGACCGTTTTTACCCCTAACTCGCGGCAGGCTCTAATAATGCGAAGTGCTATCTCGCCTCTATTGGCTATTAAAATTCTGGAAAACATAATGGTATTTTGTAAAAGCCCTTGGTTTCTTACCGGTTGTCCTATTAAACCGGTTCAATTAAAAACATAACTTGCTCAAATTCGACAGGTTCCGCGTTTTCCACGCATATTTTCGTTATTCTTCCGCTTAATTCCGCTTTAACTTCATTCAGAACTTTCATTGCTTCGACAATACAAAGAACTTCACCTTTTTGAATAACATTCCCAACTTCAACGTAAGGCTCCATTTCAGGCGACGGAGCTCTGTAAAAGGTGCCTACCATAGGCGATTTGATCGCCATTCCGTCTTCCGGAGCTTCCTTGAGACCCGATTCGGAAGGCATGATCTGTTCTTTTCTATGCGCCGAAGGCGGGGCTGTCGGTTCTATTATGCCGTACGCTTTTTTAGCAAGTCTTACTTTGACACCTTCCTGCTCGATCTCAACTTCCGTAAGATCGTTATCATTCATGATCTCGACAAGTTCACGTACCTTTTTTATATTCATATTGTTCCCCTCTCTTCTACTTATAACCTCCGGCTCTTACTCTCCCGCGAAATACTATTCTTTCGCTCTCTGTCGAACCTGCTAACCGGCAAACTGACCGTTACGCTCTTTCTATATACTCGCCCGTACGCGTGTCCACTTTCACCAGCTGTCCATTAGACACAAAAAGAGGCACTTTTATGACCTTGCCCGTTTCAAGCGTCGCGGGTTTAGTCGCGCCGGAAACCGTGTCCCCTCTGCATCCCGGTTCGGTTTCAACAATTTTAAGAACAACATGTATCGGAGGCTCTATCCCTAGAATTTTTTCGTCACAAATTCTTACCGTGACAACCATGTTCTCTTTCAGATAATCTTTTTTGTCTCCCATTTGTTTATCCGAAACATGTATCTGCTCATATGTCGCGTCATCCATCAAACAATATCCCATATCGTCTTTATACAGGTATTGCATCTGTTTATTTTCAAGAAACACTTCCTGATAAGTTTCCTCCGGACGCAAGGTCATACTGCTTATGGCTCCGGTAGAAAGATTTTTTAATTTCGCGCGTATGAACGCGCCTCCTTTACCCGGTTTATTATGCACGGCTTCTAAAACTTCATGCATCTGCCCGTTATAATTTATTATCCCGCCGATCCTAAATTGTCTTGCCGATATCATCTGGTTAACACCTCATTTTCCTTTTCCGTGACTAACACCATATCCTCGAACCGAACACCCCCCGTTCCGGCCTTATACAATCCGGGTTCTATCGTAATTACCATACCTTCTTTAAATCGTTTTTTGCTGTTTTTTCGAAAAAACGGCTCTTCGTGAACTTCGCATCCAACGCCGTGCCCCGCGCCGTGAAGGACATATTCCCGCACCCCGCGGCGGACAAACAGATTATTTATTCCCTCGGCAACAGAACTTAATAATACCCCGGGTTTGACCATTTTTATAGCTTCTTTCCGCGCTTCATAAACAAATTTACGAAAATCTTCAATTTGAGGGTTTATTCTACCGTTGTACAATGTTCTTGTCAAGTCAGAACAATACCCCTCCGCTTTAATACCGAAATCTACCAGAAGATGTTCATTCTTTTTAAACCGTCTTGTTGTAGGCCGAGCGTGCGGATAAGCAGTATTTTCTCCGGAGGCGGCAATTGTTTTAAATGAATTTTCATATCCTCGCGCGAGGATTTCCGTGTCAATCATTCCCGCGATTTTTTGTTCGGTCATGCCGGGGGTAACGCGTCGGCTGACTTTTTTCCAAATGCGGACGGTTTCAATTGCCGCTTTTCTTATGATTTTTATTTCCGAGGGGGTTTTTATTTCTCTTATTCCTTCAAGAATACTGCTGAAGTTTACCTGTTGCGCGCTTGACGTTATTTTTAGATCCGGCACAAACTTCAGCAAATCGTTATATCTCTCGAGGGTAACAGCCTTGTCGTTAAATCCTAGTTTTTTAATGCCCTTACTTTTCAGAAAATCCGTGAGATTCCGCGCGGGCGATTTTTCCGAACTTACAATATAAAGACCTTTCGCCTTTATAAATTTCTCTCCCAAAGTTTTATTCATGTCGTCCAAGAAATAAACCGGCGCGCCTTCGGCAGGGACAAGCATTAACGCGCCATGCGTAAAAAAACCCGCGAGATACCTTATATTTACGGGCGAAGAGACTAAAAGCGCGTCTATTTTAAAGAGAGACAGTTTTCTTTTGATTCCGGCAAAAACGGATGTTGTTTTACGCATCTCGCCCGCCGCCTATGATCGTTAAAAGCGCCTTAACTCCAAGAATATAACTGTCTTTTCCGAAACCGCTTATCTGTCCCGTTACAACTGGCGCTATTAGAGATTTATGCCTAAACTCTTCCCGCGCGTAAATATTTGAAAGATGGATCTCTACGGACGGCAGATTTTTTGCTTTTAACGCGTCATGAATTGCCACACTTGTATGGGTATACGCCGCGGGATTTATCAAAATTCCGGAGGCCTTTGTCCTGTTTATCACGTCAACAATATCTCCCTCGTGATTCGACTGATAAAATTCGATTTTTGCCTTGGCTCCCACAGCTTTTTTAATATCGCGGTTTATCGCGTCAATAGTTTCATCCCCATAAATCTCGTTTTCCCTTTTACCCAAAAGATCTAAATTCGGCCCATGTATTACCAGTATCTTGACCATGTACATTCCCCCTTTTTATGAAATCCATCAGGGCGCACACATGGGTGCGCCCCTACGAAGCCCGCGCAGGTTAATTGTCTTGCGGCTGAACGACTGACCGCTCCTTTGCGTGTCCTTTTACATTCCACCACAAATATATTATTCCGCCTACAATACTCACAAGAAAAAGTGAAGCCAATAAAAGCATGCTTACCGTAAACGAGTTTTCTCCTCCGGCTAAAGGAGAAAAAAGAACGACAATCGCCCCTTCTCTAAACCCGAGTCCCCCCAAAGATGGTATCATTCCCACAAACATTACGACCGGCATTATTAAAAAAATACTCCCGGTACTTATTCTCACCCCCAGAGCGAGAAAAAAAAGATATACCGTGAAGAAATACAAACATTGCGCCGCGAAAGACAAAAAAAACGCTTTCGTGATAACCATTTTTCTGTTTCTGTAATCGTGTACTATCTTGTACAGCCTGTTTATACCGGCGCCGAAACGAAAGGCATGAAATTTCAAAAAAAATCGGTCGACTTTTTCCGCGACTTTTTTATTCGTAACTATGATAAACCCAACCGCGCCCACCGTAACAAGAGCGGCCGTTAACTCTCGAAGACCCGGGATTTGCAGCTTTCCTCCGTTAAAAATAAGCGCGGCGGCGGAAATTATTAAAATAGTGTAAAGCCCTATAAACCGATCCATAAAAACACTCATATAGGATCTGACTTTGTCATAAGCGCTAACCTTTGAAGCGTAATGCGCCTTTATAATATCCCCGCCCACGGCAGTAGGCATAAAATTGTTAAAATAATACCCTACACAAGTAAGTTGAAAAGCCCTTCTAAACGATATATATAGATTCTCTCCTTTAAAAACAGCCGCCAAACGAGAAGAAACCATAACAACATCTAACGCGAGAGCAACAAGCGCCATCCAGAGAAAAGTAACATTACATCCGAGAATTATTTTCCAAACATCCCGAATTTTCCCTCTCATAAACCAAAATAACAGCAATAGCAAACCTAAGCTTAACGCGATACGTAAAAAAACAAACAATTTTTTTTTCATTGTTTTACCATATACTTTTAAGTTTCCTTTTTAAAACCTCCATATTTTCTTCAGCGGCAATTTCACCTTGTTCTATTATGATTTTCACCTTGTCAAAATCAAATTGATCAATATCTTTCAGTTCCGGTTTTATCGCAATGTCAGCAACACCTGCCTGATACATATTGAGCTCTTCCCCCATGATCTGTAAGGACTGAACCAACGCCTGCAAAGCATTTTTGATTTTCTGGTTTTTTACGGAAAATCCGGGATTAACCGCGACAATAAGTGTAGCTCCTAATTCCTCCGCGGCTTTGGTCGGGATACTATTGCGGACACCGCCGTCGGCAAGCATTTGACCCTCAATGTCTACGGCAGTAAATATCCCCGGCCAAGAACAACTGGCGCGAATCAATTTAATTAAATTTCCCGAGGTGTGCATAAGCTCCTCTCCCGTTTCGACATTAGTCGTCGTCAGTGCGAAAGGAATTTTTAAATCACCAAAAGTACTGCCGTCAACCATCTCTGTGATAATTTTCTCCAGTTTATCTCCCTTTATCAACCCTGTCGAATAAAACCCCAGATCCACCATGTTGGGCCAGTTAAATTTTAACGAACGGCTTTCCAGTTCTTTCGCCAACATCCCTGTACAATACGCCGCGCCGATCAAACTGCCGATACTGGTGCCTACGATCATATCAAACGGCATTTTATCCCGCCCGAAATGCTTTTCAAACACCTTGAGAACCCCAATATTCGCCAACCCCCGCGCGCTCCCGCCGCCTAACGCCAAAATCACTTTCTTTTTTTTGAATAACCCCATTTTGCCCCCCTCATTAGCGTATAGCGGATAGCATATAGTGCCTATCGGATAGTTTCTATTTCTTGTTCTTTCTATCCGCTACACGCTATCCGCTAACAACGATTCCCGCATACCCAACCACCTGACTTATATCCCCTGTTACTTCACCGCTGTCGGTGTATTTTATGAGTGTCCCTTTTCGCGCCCTGAGTTCTTTTACTGTTAGGATCATTATCACCGTGGAAATATACCCGCACATTGAAATATTATCTTTTTCCACAACTTCTAAAAGCCCTTCCGCGTCCAGATCAAGAATCTTTTGTATTGCTTTTTTGTCTTTCCGGCTCGCCTCTTCACGGCTTTCATAATGCGTCATATCGCTTGAAGCGACAATGACAACATCCCGAGACATTTCCTTAACGGCGGAGCCTACCGCGCCGGCTATTTCCCTCAAATCCGAAATATCCCCATACCGCGCCGCGATAGGCACTATTTTCGCGCCCGGCGCCGTCCATTGAATAAACGGAAGCTGTACTTCGATCGAATGCTCAAAACTATGCGCCGCCGAATCTTCCGCGATTAGATCAGTGCGCGTCATAATATTTTCAAAAAGCTCAGTATCAGGAGAAAGTTCGCCCAAGGGAGTTTGCCATAAATCAGAGGAATAAGCAAAATCCGACCCGCGTCCGCTATGATTAGGTCCGAAGATTATGTAAGTATCTTTAGGGGTTATCCCGCCGTAAACCGCCCCCGCCGTCTGTCCTGAATATACATACCCCGCGTGCGGCACCATAATCCCGCACGCGTCAATTTTCGGTTCGGTCTCCGGCACCATGGCCTTAAGCTCCGCGAGAAGAGCATCTCTATCCGCCGAATAAAACTGTCCCGCCATCACAGGTTCTCTGATCATCCGATCTTTCCCCTCCAAAACACCCACCACCACCAACCTCGTAGGTTATACCAATTACAAAAAATAATTACCCAAAAGGAGAAGAGATCCCGGGCTTGACCCCAGGGCTGGCTCATGCTGTAATGTTTTTTACTAACATTCACCTCCGTCCAGTCTCTGACACCACCAACCTCGTAGGTTAGCGGCGGCTCTTCACGCCGCTATCCTACGAGGTTGGTGGTGTAGTTAACATAACTCGCGGGTTAATAACCTTTCGCAAAATAACGGTAGCAAATAGTAGTATATGCTAAAGATCCCAAGGGGTCAAGATTTGTTGGGGTGCGGTTCTCGCGGCTTTATCTCTTATTTTGATTATCGATAATTGACTTACATCATCCTCAATCTATTTCAAACAACACTTTATCATTAGGGCGTTAAAACCACGTCCCTAATGTTATCGGAATGAATGAGAACGGTCGCTGAATTTTTGCGGTTAAAAATGTTCCGAGCGGATTTTATTATATCTTTTCGGCTGACAGCGTTAATTCTGTCCGGGTATTCTTTATAGCTTTCCGATCCTAATCCGTATAGCTCTCCTAAAGCCATAGTCATTGAAACAGCAAGATTTGTTTCAATTGAATCCGCCCATTGAGAAATAAGTCTTTTCTTTGAGGAGGATATCTCTTCGCGCGAGACATCGCCCGCTTTTAGTTTTTTGATGATATCAGAAACTATCCTGCCGGTTTTTTTAAGGTTTTCTTCCGTAGTCGCCGCGTACAAAACAAAATATCCGGTATCCGCTTCAGGAACGGATACCGCTCCGGAAGCATATGAAAGGCCTTCTTCTTTTCGAAGTGACTCAAATAAAAGACCGTCACTCCCCGACAAAAGGGAACTTATCACATCCAGCACATACCTCCGTTCATCGTCTTTTTTAACTCCTGGAAAACCGGAAATAAAAAGCGCCTGTTCCTTATTCATCATAATATCTTTTTTTTGAGGATTTTTTAATGGATGCACTTTTTTCTCGGATAAAGACGTTTTGTTGCCTTCCGAAGAAGCAAACCTTTTCTTTATCTCCGCCGTAACCTTATTAACGTCAATATCCCCGACTACCGTTATCACCGCACGTCCCGGCATGAAATGTTCCTTATAAAAAGAAATAATTTCATCCCTTGAAACCGCGTTAACGGTTTCTTTCTCGCCCTCTACACAGAGAGCGTACGGATGATCTCCATAAAGCAATTTTCGCAAATTGATAACACCGTTCTCGAAAATGTTATTATTCCGCTCGGCGATAAAAGCCGTTATTTTTTCTTTTTGTTTTAAAATTTCTTCTTCGCGAAATACGGCATTTTTTATTACATCTTCAAAAATATCCATGCCAAGGTCAAAATCTTTAGCCAACACATCTAACCGGACTCCGACGGCATCCATCCCGCTAAACACGCTGATGTCACCGCCCAGCTCCTCAAGAACCGGAATGATCTCATCCTCGCTCAGATTCCGTGTCCCCTTTAAGATCAAAGATGTCATAAGGTTCGAAATTCCGCTCGTCTCGGGGGTTTCCGCCCTTACGCCTCCGGAAGAAGCAAACGTAACCGAAACTAACGGCAAGTCTCCGCGTTTTTGAACAATTATCTTTAAACCGTTTTCAAGACGCGTAAATTCTTTTTCCGGAGAGTCTTCCCGTTTTTCTTTTTTTCTTTTTTCGGATATATCAACCTTAGATTCCACGCGTTTCTCTCGGCGCGTTCTCTGCCGTATAAATTCATTCCTCGGACGCGTCGTAATCTTTTTCACTTTTTCACTCGTTTCGATTTTGTCTTCGCTCGAATCTGCTATACCCTGCCCTTTCAATAGATCTTCCGGAAGGAGAAAAACCGTCGTAGAATTTTCTTCCTTAAGATATTTGAAAAGCACTTCATTTACCCGCTCTTTTGCAACGCTTTTTATCCCTTCCACATATTTTTCAAAGAAATCCGGCCGCCCCATAAAAACCTGAGAACTGGTCATTGATGAAACAATGGTGCCGGTTTTTTCATGCGCGTGTAAATATCCTGAAATCACCATATTTTTGGCGCGTTTTATTTCGTCTAACTTTGGCCCCCTTTTTTTCACTTCACCAATAGCACTAAAGATCTCTTCTCTTGCCGCGTCAAGGTTTTGGGCCGCCCCTATGCCCGTTACAATAAAAAGTCCGGGAAACTCCGGCGTATAGTTATAACCGCTGATGGTATAAAGCAGTTTTTTTTCGTTAACAAGCTTTTTATACAAGACGGAACCGTTGCCGCCGGCAAGCAAAATATTAAGCACATCCCCGGCATAAAGATCCGGCGAATAAACACTTGTCATGTGAAATCCTATTGCCATATAACCCAAAGTAACTTCGGCGGGAAATTTCTTTTCCACTTTTCGCGGCTCGTCCGTCTCTTCAAATATTTCAGTCTCCCAAGACGAAACTCGCCGGAACTCTTTGAAAGTCTCTTTCGCGGTATTTAAGGCGATCTCGGGGGGCACACCTCCGGCTATCCCGATAACCATTCTATCAGGCGTATAAACCGCGTTATGATACGCGAGAATGTCCGTTTTTGAAAGGTTTTTAAAACTTTCCTCATAGCCGATTATCGGATATTTATAAATATGACTCCGGTAGGCTTTCTGAAAAAGCAGGCGCATTCGTCTGCTTATCGGGTCGTCATGATGAAGCCCCATTTCTTTTAAGATAACTTCTCGTTCCGTTTTCATCTCTTCATCAGTAAAAACGGCTTCAGTAACCATTTCGAAAAGTATGTTTAAAGCCTCTTTGAAATTTTCCTTAGGAACTGTAATATGGTATTCAGCCGAATCGCGCCCGGTAGAACCGTTAATGATCCCGCCCATGTTCTTAACGCTACGGCGAAGCTCATCCTCCGTTTTATTTTTAGTCCCCTTGAAAAGAAGATGCTCAAGAAAATGAGAAATGCCGCTTCCCGCGTACCTTCCTTCATTAGAAAGTCCCGATAAAACGCGTATCTCGATAGTCACAATGGGAGATTCAGGCATATAATAACAAACCGCGCTCGCTCCGTTATCCATACAAGCGGAACAATATTCGGCTTGAAATCCCTCAGCATGAGAAAAGCAGTTCAAAAAAAGAAAGATTAAACACACAATAAACGTTCTAATAACACCTCTCCTCGTAAAATAAATAGGGACGTCTCCCATTTAATTAATGGAATAAACAGGGAGTCCCCTCTTATGCCCTAGTAAGTATTTTTTCGCCTAATTAAATGGGAGACGTCCCTATTTATTTTTTCCGTTTTCGAGTCTTTTGGTTTCGATCATGCTTGTGTGGTGGCTTATTTTTATTGCCAGGTCGTCTACGATCGAATATATGCAGGGAATAACTATGAGCGTGAGAACAGTCGCGAATAGGAGTCCCCAGCAAAGCGCCATCGCCATTGGGACGAGAAAAGGATCTTTCCCGCCGATGCCGTAGGCGACTGTCGAGATACCGCCGGCGGTCGTGACAGTCGTTAAGATTACCGGACGCAGTCTCATTTGACCCGCCTTAATGATCGACTCCTGTCTTTCCATACCGCCGCGTCTTAGTTTGTTTATAAAATCGACGAGAACTATCGAATCGTTGACAACTATGCCGTTAAGGCTGATAATTCCGAGTATAGCTAAAAACGACAGAGGCAAGCCATGCATAAGAAACGCGAAAATAACGCCGATCAACCCGAACGGTATCGCGAACATGACAATAAAAGGCTGAACTATCGAACGAAAAAAAGACGCCAGAATAAGATAGATAAAAAGAAACGCGAAAAAGAACGCTTTTAAGAGGCTTTTTAAAGAGTCCATACTTTCTTCCTGCTCACCACCGTATTTCACACTGTACCCTATGTATTTTTTTGATATATCACGGAATTTTTTCATCAAAAGATTGTTTACCGAAAAAGAAGTCGCTTTTTTGTTGTCAACACCGCTTGAAGCGGTAACAACACGTTTTCCGTCTAAGTGATGAATATTAGTTGTTCCGGGAACTTTTTCTATGACAGCCACTTTGTTCAGCGGTATAAGGTTACCCGAATGGTTAAAAATCATGATGTCATCAAAAATGCTCATATCATGTGTTTTGTCCGTCGCGAACCTCACGGTAACATCAGTTTCTTCTTCCGCTTTAACCGGTTTTATTGTTGTGGCAATACCGCCCTCAAAAACAGCTCTTACGGTTTTAGCTATTTGTCCGATCGAAAGACCCGCCATAACGGCTTTATTATTGTCAACCTTTATACGGATCTCTTGTTTGCCGGGTTTATGGTCCCAAGTAACGTCTTTTGTCCCTTCTATCGCGGATAAATAATCCATATATTCTTCGGACACTTTGTCTAACACTTCAAAATCTTCTCCGCGTATTTTCGCTTCAACGGCCTTACCGACAGGCGGACCCGTCTGCGGAGTTTCAAACCTTAGCTCATCAAACCCCTCAATGTGTTTTGTCTTTTCCCGAAGTTCTTCTTTGATTTCATCAACACCGCGTTTTCGATCCTGTTCCTGAGTCAAATATACAGTTATCTGCGCCAAATTACTGGCCTGACCTGAAAAGGGATCCTGACGTGATTCTTCAATCTTCCCAACAGTTGTCACATAAGTGTCGAGTTCCTCTTTCGAAAGCCGGGACACAATGTCCTCAATAGGCGCGATAAGCTCATTTGTTTTGGATAAAGGCGTACCAACGGGGGCTTCCGCCCTGACATACAGATAGTTTATTCCCGAACTCGGGAAAAGAATAAATTTAAGAACTTTCGCTGAAAGAACGCCGCACAAAATAAGCACCGCGGTAAATCCTACAAGTACACGGTATCTATGCCTAACCGCGAACGTAACGATCTTTGTGTATGTACTCACCAAATTTTTGAACCACGACATATCTTTTGAAAGTCTCACCGCGCGCGTAGCGCTATCTTTTTTTACCCTAACAAAATCCGATAGATGGCTCGGCAGGATTATAAGCGCTTCCGCTAATGACGCCAGAAGCGCGACAATAACCACAATAGGAATATTTCGAATAAATTGCCCCATAATTCCCGACATAAACAATAGTGGCGAAAAAGCCGCTATTGTCGTAAAAACCGCGGTAATAACCGCACCCATAACTTCTTCGGTTCCTTTAACGGCGGCTATCCTGGGAGGCACTCCTTCCTCTATATATCGATACACATTTTCGGCAACAATAATACCATCATCAACAAGCATACCCAGCACCACCACCAAACCGAACATGCTGATAAGATTTATAGTAACGCCCATCGCGTCCATAACAAGAAACGCGGCAAAAAACGAGATCGGTATCCCTAAAACCGTAAAAAAAGCAACCCGCTTCTCAAGAAAAATCAGCATACACCCGATCACCAATATCAAACCGAGCCAAGCGTTATTTTTTAGAACATTCAAACGGCGGCGCGCGAAAAAAGCGTAATCGTTGACATAAGAAACTTTCAGCTCGTCTTTCACGTTCTCCAAAAAATTATTACACACATCATGGATATCATCCACAATATGTATCGCGTCTCCGGATTCCTTTTTCATCACAACAAGATTGATCGACCGTGTCCCTAAAGTTTTGGTAATCACATCCTCGTCTTTAAAAGTATCCACTACGCGCGCGACGTCTTTTATCTTCAGCTGATTACCCGAGTCATTCGCCCTGATTATCACCTCTTCTATTTCTTCAGCCATCGTAAACTCACCCGTCGTACGTATACTATATTCTGTTCCTTCCGTATTGATCTCTCCGGCGGGAAGGCTTACATTCCTCACGCGAAGCGCTTGTTCGATCTCGTCTATCGAAACATAATATTTTTTAAGTTTTTCCGGATAAACGAGGATCTGCATCTCTTTATCGCGGTATCCGGATTTTCGAACGCGCGCGACCCCCTTTATGTCCTCCATTTCATCTGTAAGCGTATCCGCGTAATATCTAAGCGTGTGTTCAGTCATATCCCCGGAAAGAGACACTTCGATTATCGGATACTGTTTACTGGTAACTTCCGTCACAACAGGTTCATCCACATCGACCGGCAGGGCTTTGACTTTATCAACCGCGGTTTGAATATCCCTGATAACTTTAGCTTTATCGGATTCGTTCGGATCGATCTTTATGTAAACCACCGACACGCTCGAAGCGGACGTGGAATTTATTTCTTTCACGCCGTCAACTTCTTTAAGCTCTTTCTCTATCGGCACCGTAATAAGTTTTTCCACGTCGAGCGGTGTCGCCCCCGGATAAAAAGTGGTAACGCTTACCATATCAAACGTAACATTCGGGAACACTTCTCTATTCATGCCGAAAAGAACCATACCCCCTGTTATCACGACGATAACCGAAACAAGATTCACAAAAAGCGATTGATTTACGCTAAAACGCGGCAGGCTCATATTAAGTCCTCATATTTGTAGTAAATTGTTCCCATTGACTTATCTAAATCAACGCGCGCTTGCCGGTGTTTAAGAAGAAACGCCGCGTTCTCAAGTTCCGCGAGCAGAAGATCCCGCTGATAATCAATAATTCTCTTTGTGCTCGACCGTCCGTATTCAAACCTTTTTTCTTCCTCGGCGAGTTTTGCCGTCTGAAGTTCTACGGCTCTGCCGAAATATTGAAGAGACGTCTGGAAAGTAAGAACATCCCGATAAGCGTTTCCCACTTCCGTTATAATGGTTCTTTCTGTTTCTTTGAGCTCAACTATCGCTTTTTCTTTTTCGAATTCGACCCTTTTATATTCCGCGCGCGCCTCTTTATTTTCGACAGGAATAACAACTTCGATCCCCGCGTAATAATATGTGTTATCGGCGACTGTAGTCTTCCCAAACGCTTTATTAAATTTGGATTCAACACCGTTCATGGATAGAGACGCGTTAAGATCAATTTCCGGCCATTTTTCATTCGCTTTGATCTTAAGGTCCAGCCCCATATAATCAACGTCTTTTTTCTTTATTTTGTAATCCTGTCTTTCCTCAAACGCCGTCATCAAACAATCCTGAAGTTTTTTCCCCACATATTCAAAATCCAAATTTTCTCTCGGAAAAATACGTTTTTCCTCCTCAAGATTCATTGCCAGTTTAAGGTTCTCCTCGGCTCGCCTATACGCGTTTTCACTGGCAACAAATTCGGCTTTTCTTTTTTCAACGTTCGCTTCTGAGTTCAATAGATCCACTTTTTCGATCATACCGATGCCAAAATTCTTCTTATCGGACTCGTAGAGTTTTTTTGCCCGTTCAAGCATATCCGTATAAATCTCCAAAGACCTTTTCGCGAAAACCAGTTCCCAATAAAGCTTTTCCACCTTCGCGATAAAAGTTTCAATTGTGTCTTTCATTTGGAAATCAGCGCTTTCGATCGCGAGACGCGTAAGCGAAATTTTACCTCGATCCACATATCCGAAAAAGTTTTTACCCACCGGCTGAACGGCTTCAAATAAAAGGCCCGCGTTATGAGAAGGGTTTTTCGAAGTATAAGA
>Ga0265592_1000227_pt1 | contig 32527 bp, 35 predicted proteins | sample saktaG_7_FD_190141 | JGI IMG/M metagenome (GOLD analysis project Ga0265592, IMG submission 190141) | Saline water microbial communities from Sakinaw Lake, British Columbia, Canada - sak_2010_1_5_120m | ecosystem: Environmental > Aquatic > Non-marine Saline and Alkaline > Saline ... | reverse complement strand
CAAGCTTAAGTTTACCTCTTTTAAAGAGGAAAGAGCAACCCCTCGCGGCTTAAAGTAGGTTACTTCCGGATCAAAGGCAACTTGACGAACTTTCATTTTATTAGGCATAAAAAACTAACTTTTGTGAATATATACCCATTATATGCCTTTTCTTTTTTATGTCAAGAACAAAATCTATTTACTTTAAAAAATGATTTTCCCAAAAATAAGACTTTCGGCCGATGAAGGCTTTTAGGCTCCACTCTCGGTTTGGTTCTCTTAAACTTTGAACCATTAAAGCCAGGGCCCGAAAATTACCGTCCACAAGACTCATTGGTGACCCAGGTCGACGACCGGAAACCAACAGCAAGGGAGGCATATCGACCCCTAAAGCTAGGGCTTTCCTAATTCCTTCTACCTTAGTAACAAAAGTTGGATATTTGTTTTGCAAAAAAGAAGACTTCTCTAGGTAGCGTGTTGCCACAAAACTTAATCTTTGAGATTGTCCGCCAGCAGTTAGTATTTGTCCAACGTGATTAGGGTCTTTGGGATCAAAATGCCAAAATAGTGTCTTAGATAAAATCTCTGGAGTCACCAATTTTTGTTCCCAGTAAGGTAATTCTCCAATTTTAACAAAATCCTCTTTGCTTATCGGGGGATCTATTGTTAAAAAAATATTGGCAATACTAGTTTTACCTGGAAAAAGTTTTTCTGATACCATCACTTATTAACTAATGTCTATTATATCAATCTGTCAAAACCCCCCTTTTTTTAATTTATTGCTCAATAAGGGGATTAGAAAACAACCAACCCCCCAAGGAGGGCTTAAGACATTTCTTTGCCTCTTTTTATTTGAAAGCTCTATTCAATTTAATATCACGATAAAAAGATTAAGAATGGCGGCAAAGCTAACCCAAAGAAGGCAAGGCAAAAGAAGTAATCCTGCCGGTTTTTAAATTTGGTAAAACTTCCAAAGGGTCAACAAAATAAAAACCCAAAGGACAATAATCTCTAAAAAAGCATATTGGGGCAAGCGTAAACCAAAAAAGATCACTGACCATAAAGAATTAAGAACCAACTGGATAGCAAAGATGATCAAGGCCGTTTTAATTCCTTTCTTGCCAATTCCCTTGCTCCAAACTAAATAGGCGGCGATACCCATTAAGGTATAAAGGAAGCCACGCGGGAGCAAACAGCCAATTTGGCGGACTAAAGACAGGCTTTTCAAAACCGGCATACCAAAAAGGAATAGCGGGAGTAGTAAATATTAACCCTACCAGACCGGCCCCCTGACAAACTAAAACAATTAAAATCAAACTAAAAACCCTTTTCATCTTTTTATATTCTACCTTAAACAAAAGAATTTTTTATTATAGATTTGCAAGCCGCCCGAGAAACGGAATCGTCACATTTGGTTATTTTTGGGCTCGTTGCCAAACTTTTTGAAAAGAGTATAATTAATAACAATGAGATTGTCCATCAAGAATTTTATATTTTTCCTTTTTCTTTATCTAGTAATTGTTTTTGTGAATAATTTTGCCGTTGATTGGGGGCAACACCTACTATTTGAGCCTCAACAACCTATCGGCGGATCTACTTCTTCCTCGGTAAAATTACCCTTTCTGACCGTCGATCTTCGTTGTGGCCTTGTCGTAAAAAACCAAAAAGTATTAACAAGGTGCCGCTTAGGAAAAATTTATTATACTGGTATTTTAGCCAACATTGCCCTTTTGGCAAGCTCATCATATATTGTTTTTACCAAAAAATTAAACTTATGGTCTTGGGTCATCCTTTTTACCTTTCTTAGTCTTGTGATCATAATAGGTCTGACTACAATAGAAATACAAAAATCAGTTACCCCCTGAACTCCTTCCCAAACCACTCTAAATTGAAAACCTCATCTTTACTTTAAGTAAGTTTCGATATTCTTTAAGTGCTCTTGATAAGTAACAGCGCAATAAATTTTTCGGTCAGGGGCATGAAGATAATAAAAGCAATTCGTTTCTTCCGGATTAAGCACCGCCTCAATCGCCGCCAGCCCGGGGTTACAAATCGGATGAGGTGGCAGACCATCGTTGCGGTAAGTGTTGTAAGGGGAGGCAATATTTTTATCTTCCGGCTTAATCGGCGCCCACCAACCACCTTGGCTAGTATAGGACTCAAGGGGTTGATAATGATCGCGGGCTACACCATAATGACTGATGTCATCACGAACATATTGCACTGTCGCATCCACCTGAAGCCTCATGCCGTCAAGCAACCTATTCCATAAAATTCCGGCAATTAATTTCATATCATGAGTTCCGGCCGCCTCCCGTTGAATAACCGAAGCCAAAGTCAAGCCAGTGGTCCATTTAATGTTTTGAGCTAAAAAATCATCGTAGTAAGGAGCAATTTTCCCCTCAAAGCGGTCCTGAAAACGCTTGGCAATGGCCAGACCGTCTTCGTCTTTAGGGATAAGATAGGTGTCAGGAAAATAAACTCCCTCAAGGCGATCATAATCCATGGCGGTATATTTTTGGATCCAATCGGCCAATTCCTCATCGCTCCAGTCTAAAACCTTGGCTAATCGTTCTCCAATTTGCTCCTTGCGCCAACCCTCGGGAATGGTGACCCAAACTAAGTCCGGCTCGGCCTGGAAAACTGTTGCTAGCTCCCAAATACTCATACTCTTGCTAACCCGATAGCCGCCGGCTCCGATTTCTTCTTTGCCAACAACTGCCAACAACCAATTAAAAAGCTCAGGTGTTTTAAGAAAATCCCCATCTTCAAGACGACTAGCCAAAGCTGTTCTAGGCAATGAGACCTTGGCAATAAAGACTTCTTGGCCTGCTTGTTTTTGGGAAACAACAAAAAACAAATTATAACCGAGAAAGAAGGCTCCACCCAATATTAGAAAGACAACCGCCAAAAAAAGCTTTTTTAACATTATTATTAGTTTAGCACCTTAATAGCTGGAACATTTAAGTCTTGAAAGAATAGGGGAACTATCGAAAGAAGGAAAAATTAGAGTTTCTTTATCTAGTTAGTAATTTCTTTTAATATTTCACTTTTTATCTCTTCATTAAACCCGGAGAAAGCTCTATTCTTAACGAATATCATCGGATAGTAACCAAACGATTCAGACACGCCCTCGCTTTGACTAAATTTTGCTCTCAATTCACTTAACTGATCATAAAAGCCTGCCTCAGAATCAAGGTACTCTTCCACCGGATAGTCAATTGTTGATAAAAAGTCAAGCGCCTCAAGACACATCGACCCCTTCCCGTTGTGAAACATCATTATTTTGTTTTGGGTTACTTCTTTATTTTCTGCTGGCGATGTTTCCAAACCAAGATCTTCTACCAAACAAGGGTTTTGGACCTTTTCTACTTCTTCATAGGGAATAAGCGGCCTAATTTTTTCCGGCGTATAAGGAGCATTCTTATTAATTGGCACTTGCCAATCAGGCAACACCCAATCAGCCTCCGCCATAAAAGTATCTAAATCAACCCAATCAATTTTGTCGGCAGTTTCATTAAAAAACTTAAGCCACATATTCGTCCAGGGCTTTAAGTAGCCGCCAATATTAGTATGAGTTACCGGAGTTACTTTGTGATTTTTGCCGTATCTTTCCTTTTCCTTGCCAGTTAAGGGTTCAATAGCCCGATAAAGTTCTGACAACATGTCCTCGGGTGTTCCGGATCTTTCATAATAAGAATAGTCGCAAAGAGAGCCGTATTTAAATTGGACTTTGGGAATATTGGAAACTGATAAAATTTTAGTCTCATAACCCTCTACTTGATAAACGGTTGCTTTAGTATCAGTTGTGCCTCTGGCAGTAACATAAGGAATCCCTAATTCTTCAGCCGCTTTCAAAGTATTAATATCCGAGGCCATGTAAGGAGAGGAGATAATCTTTACTGGATTTTGAGTACAAGACTCCACTTGCTCTTTGATTTTTAGAATTGTTTGTTTTTGCTCTTCATAAGGAATGTCCCAAAAAGGCTGACCCCCTAAAGAGGCCATAATTTCCATATCATGTTTTAATAGTTCCCTAATCGTGTCGCAGTTTTCTTCAACAAAATCGCCCGAAACATGAAGAAGACCGGGGATGTTTCTTTTTTGGAGTTCATTAACAAAATTAACCAGACCAACCATATCCTTATACTCGATCAGAATCATTATCGCTTTAGGACTTAACTCTTGGCTTTTTGCTGTTTCCTGAGAAACTATCTCCGACGTTTTATTTTCTGTTTGCCAAAAATAAAAAACTGACAACTCAATCACCAAAAACAATAAAAATAAAACTAAGATAAGAAGCAAAAGATTGACACTTTTATTTTTTTCTGTCTTCGGTTGGGAGGTGTTAACTTGATTAGCAGAAAATGAAGTTTGGGAAATAGACATTTTTCTTTTTAAGAAAACTGATCTGTTTTCAGATTATCACCATCAATCAATTAAGTCAAGAAAAGATTTTTTTTATTTCAAGATAGGTAAAAACCACGGGCTTACAGCCTGGATGAAAACGATATCAATAACTCACTCACCCATAGGGGAGTGAACAAGGCGAAACGCGAGGACCACGGGCAAAGCCTGTGGGAGTCTATGAAAAAAGTGCTCAATCAGAATCGAGTAATTCTTTTGTCGAATCTAAATTAGAAGTCTCATCGACGAGACTATCAAGAAGGGACGAATTTCCTAGCTCAACGTCTTCGCCAAAAGGATTCCCAAACCCCATTGTCCAAAACCAACTTCCTGATCTAATTTTAAAAAAACCTGTCCCTAACCTTAATAGCTCAATAAAAGAGCCATCCATCCAAAAAAAACCATAAAAAAGACGTTTCCTTTAGCTCTCATTCCCCAGTGAAGAAGTTGCGCCAAATAAAGGCGGCAATATTAACCCCACCATCAGCAAGATTGATCGCTTTTTTTAATTCATACTGGCTAATTACTCCATCCAGTGGCTCTCGAGGGGGAATATCACCAGTGTAATACTTTTCAAGCACCGGCAAGGCTTGACTATCGCCCATCTGGCCCAGCGCCCAAACAGCATGATTACGATCTCTAAAACCTTGGTGTTCATCGTCAAGTTGGGCAATTAAGGCCTCGACACAATCACCGCCATATCGCCATTTAGCACTTTGACAAAGATTGTTGGTCTCATAACCAATCCAAACAGTAGTAATAAAAAAGAATAAGAAAAGAACACTTATTCCAATAGCCATAAAATATAAAAGTTTTTCCTTAATGGCCTTAATCTTCATCTTCTGCTCCTTTTTTTTCATAAATAAAAATATCCTCAATTGCTACCTTAAATAATTTGGCCATCTTAAAAGCCAATCCCAGTGAAGGTAGATATTTATCGCTTTCAATAGCAATGATTGTTTGTCTGGTAACCCCAATCTTATCTGCCAACTGCTCTTGAGTTAAACTGTGCATAGCTCGATAAACTTTTAATTTATTCTTCACTACCACCACCCCCATATTTTCTATTCAAAAAATTATAGGAGATGGCATAAACGACAATCAAAAATAAAGTCAGGTAGGCAAAAACCATCCCTAAAGATTCAATATAAAGCCACTCTCCATTCCTAAACACTGAAATTCCACCCTTTGAGGGAAGTAGTAACAAAAAAGCTCCAATGCCTAGTGTGGGAGCAAAGATAGCATAAGTTAGGTTGGCGGCTTTTTCTTGAATAGTTTTTTCCCGTTCATCGGTTCTGATCTTAGCCTTTGCGCGAACCAGTATCATAAACACCATCCCAGTTAAAACGCCCGCTGTCGCCAGAAGATAGCTGTTACGGACAACTGCCAAAGTCACAATAGCTCCAACAAAGAAGGTGACGACTACTCGAAGTTTTTTGTATTTCTTTCTATCCATAATAAAAATGTAACAATTTCTTCACATTATATCAATTAACATTGACTATTATTCTCTTCTTAGAGCCTCAACTGGACTAAACTTAGATGCACGACTAGCAGGATAAGCCCCAAAAATAAGACCAATTAATACTGAAACCAATAGAGAGATGCCAATTCCTGGCAGGCTGATGGTAAAGATAAAGTCAGGCATGGAATCAAACATATTAATTATCGAAATAGCAGCGTAAGCGAACAGTATTCCCAGCCCAACGCCAATTATCCCCCCGATAATTGTTAAAGAAACTGACTCTAACAAAAACTGTTTTACAATATCTCTTTTTTTAGCTCCAAGTGAGCGCATCAACCCTATTTCCTTGGTTCTCTCGGAAATAGTAACCAACATAATGTTCATCACCCCAACTCCTCCTACTATCAAAGAAATAGCTGCAATAAGGGCAATAATAACCGAGGCGGCAAGCATAAATTGTTTAAAAGTATCAAGCTCCTGCCTGGGATTTGAAATGTAAAAATTTGCCTTATCCTCGTCGGTAAAACCACCTTCTTTAAGCATAGCAGCAAGCAACTGTTCACGGACGCTATTGGCATCGGCGTTGGGATCAAGGACGGCTTCTATTTGACTGTACCCATTGCTTTCAAAAGGTTGGGTCATGAGAGTCCGAAGCGGAGCTATCCCATTGGCGTTTCTCGAAAAAGGCTCTGCTTGGTAAACCCCGATAATCTTAAAAGAAGCGCCAGCTATTTTTACTATTTGGTTAATGGCTGCTTCTGGATCTGAGTAAAAAAATTCCTTAACCAGTGTCCCATTGACTAAGACAACTTTTGATTGGGATTGATTTTCTTCCTCGGTAATAACGCCCCTCCCCGCAAGCATTTTTAGGTTTAGACTATCTATTGTGGTTTCTGTTGCCCCATTAAGATAAATCCTAACCGCCTCGCCAGTCTTGTAATCGCGCACCTGAGAACTGGCAGACACAGTACCTCTGTAGTCTTTAATTCCAGGGATGCTTAGGGATTTAAGAAAGTAAATGGTGGAGTCATCAAGTATCCTAGTTGCCCCGCCATTAAAACGCCTGTCAATAGTTATTTTATTTAAACCAGTTTTTTCCAGCTCAGAAGAAACCGTAGCAGTAACCGAATCGGCGGTTGACATAATAGCAATGACAGCTCCAATTCCAATAACAATACCTATCATCGTAAGAGTGGTGCGTAATAAGTTCGCCCGCATGGAGCGGATAACTTCAAAAATGATGCTTTTATGATTCATCGTATTGTGTCCTTAGAAATTAAACCGTCACGAATGATGATTTTCCGTTTAGCATACGAGGCAATCTCTTCAGAATGGGTAACAACGATAACGGTATTACCTTGTTTATTAATGGCGCAAAGTAGTTTCATTACCTGTTTTGAAGTAGCCGTATCAAGATTTCCAGTCGGCTCATCAGCCAAGATAATGGCAGGGTTCATGACCAATGCCCTGGCAATAGCTACCCTCTGGATTTGTCCTCCTGAAAGCTGAGTAGGAAAAGACAAAGTTTTTTCCAGCAAACCAACTTTGTCCAAGCTCACCCGCGCTCGTTTCTCAGATTCCTCGCCACCCACTCCGCCGTAAACCATCGGTCTTTGAACATTTTCCAAAACAGAAATCCTATTAAGAAGGTTGAACGATTGAAAGACAAAACCTACCGTACTGTTGCGAAGTTCCGACATTTGGTCGTCATTTAAGTTTTTTGTGTCCTTGTCCTCAATCACATATTGTCCCGAAGTTGGGGTATCCAAAAGTCCAATAATATTCATCAAAGTAGATTTTCCACTACCCGATGGTCCCATTATTGCCACCATTTCTCCAGCCTTAATATTTAAATTTACTCCCTTCAACGCCTCATAGGCCGATTCACCAACACCATAAGTTTTATGAATATTTTTTAGACTAATGATGTTTTTCATAGAAATTAAAGCTTGCTAACTTTGGGTGTTAGAACTTTATCTCCCTCGGAAAGACCAGAAATAATTTCAGTGCCGTTGTCGGAGATAATCCCAAGACCAACTTCTTTTGTTTGAGTTCGCCCGTTTACAACTACAGTAACTGTGCGTTTACCTCCACTGTAACTGACTGCAGAATTTGGAACAACCAAGACAGCAGGCTTCCGCTGAACAATGGTATCCGTATCAACGGTCATCGGAGAAAGAAACTTCTTATCAGTTACTTCAGGCTTTATCTTGACTACATATTCAGTAACAGACCCCGTATCGCTTTTGACTTCAGTTCCGATAGCATCAACCGCAGTAATCTTACCCTTAAACTTTAAGTCGGGATAGATCGCAGTCTTAAACTCTGTCTCTTGTCCGACCTCAAACTGGACAACTTCGGCTTCGCTGGCTTTAAGGGTGATGATAAGGTCGTTTGAACTGATGATTCTAAATAAAGAGTCATTTTCAGAGTTAACAACCTCTCCCTTTGTGAAGTTTAGATTAACTAACAGCCCGCTAACTGGAGCAGTAACAACAGTATCTTTAGTCAGTTGATATTTCCATAAACTTAAATTCAAGGCAGCCTGGGCGGCTTGGATGTTTGAATCAGCGTTGTAGAATTCTTTTTCTGCGATACTAAAACTAGATCGAGCTTGAGTTTCCGCAGATTTGATAGCTTCGATCTCATTTTCAGTGTAATCCTGATTTGGACGATTGGCGGTTGAATTCTTACGATTACCAGAGTTAAAACGATCATCCATGTTTTGTCTGGTTTGGGCTGTTTCAAGAACCTTCTGGCGAGCCGCTTCCAAGTTAACCTGGCTTTTATCTTTGGCAATTTTGGCGGTTTCTAATGCAGTCTTGACGGTTAGATACTGGCTTAAAGCGGTAGCTTTATCTTCCTCAGAGGCAGTGCTTTGAAAACTCAAAATCCTTTGCCCTTTAATTACCTCTTGACCACTTTGCACCCAAATATCAGTAATAATTCCTGAAGCGGGCATGGGGTAGTCAATGACCCCAGCAAAATGCAAAGTCCCTTCTTTAGTAATTGTTTTTGTCAGGTCTTGCTTGGTAACAGTAGTAATGTCGTATTTGCGCAAATCAGGCTTGCCACGGTTAACCACTCCAAGAACTAAACGGCAAGAGATAAAAAGGACAACACAGAAGATAACAAACAGGAGCCATTTCTTTATGCCCCTCATTTTCCACCAGTTCTTAACAATCTTGAGAGGGTGTAAACGGCTTAAAAAGCTAAGAGTTTTCTCCTTGATATTAATTCTCATAGAGGCATAATGTAACAAATATTTAACATTATGTCAATTCTATGAGACATAAACAGGAAATATGTTCGGTAGCTGCTCTGTCCGCCTCCCCCCAGAAGAAATTCGAACGATGGTATGTTTTCCGAAGAACAGACTGGTCAAGTGAGCTGGAATATCCTGAATTTACGAATAAGGAAGTAAATCAATTCCTCAATGCCTACAACTAGAACAAACACTAATTTTCACTTTTCCTTTCTTAGAAAACCATCTTTCTCTGCTTTACTTAAAATCTTGGCAATTACATCTTCCGCCCATGTTAAATAAGTGGTAATTTTATCAACCTCGACCAAAGTCTCTCCCACTTTTATGGCATCTTTATCAAATCCAATCTTTATTTGCAATTTAGGATCAAGCCCCAATTCCTGTGCCACATCATTCTTGACTGACTTGTTTTCTTTATCAAAGTCTTCTCGAACAGCATGTCTGATGTGATTCCGAATGTTTTTCCATAACTGGTGGTCTTTATGATCTTTGCCACATTTCCTCATGTAGATGGCTATTGTATTTAAGTCTTCAAATAAATTAGATGCTTCGTGCATGCAGTCCATAGTGCTTATTGTTGGTCGTAATCGAAGTAATAAAGCAGCTGCTTGATACCTTTTCACTTGTTTCTTTGCTCCAAGGAGATACGGAAGAGCTAGGCTAGACAATAGATTGGGAAGCGCCTTATTTGAAGGAAGTTTTTTTGATCGCGCTCTGCTTAGGTTAACGACATCAAAATCTTTACGAGAAACTTTTATGCCGTAATTCATTTTTCTTGACGGTAAAAATTATCTGGATTAGGCATTAACTCGAATACTATTCATGAATTTTTTATGTTTTTATAGTACCAACCTTAAAAAATATAAAAGCTGAAACTAAATCTATTACCACCCAAATCGACTTACTCAAATAAATAGGAAATATCGGATTGAAAAGAAAAGCGATTACTCCAAAAGCTAACACCCAATAGTTGAGATCAATCTTTGATAATCGATAGGCAATTAAAAAAGAAATAGCAAAAATAACCCAACGAAGAAAAATATAATAACCATAGGGCCAAACAGGGGGAATAGCAAGGAGAAGGAGAATACCAGCAATTATTGAAGGCTTTTTGAGACTCATCTGATATTGAAAACTAACTGCTTAAAAATCTAGTTAACCAATTACCTTGATCCCCCTATTGATTCAATTGGATTAATCAGTCCAAGCACAAAAAGAGAAACAACACCAATAACTAATAAGACAATCGAGGCCAAAACCACCCAGGGTATCTTCTCATCTTTCTCATTTATTTTTCTGTTTTTAGCCAAACCACCAACACCACCAATTAACGCAACTAGTCCAGGAAACTGAATTGCAGCACCACCGCTAATAAACCCCAACAGACCCGCTATCAATAAAATCAAATTTGTCTTTTTATTTTTAGAAAAAAGCTTTCTTTTTTGTATTTCTTTATTCATAAAGTTAATAATAAATAATGGCCACTACTTTTTTAAAAAAATGGCATGACTTAATTCTTCCCAAAAACCTCTAATTAGCAAGACACTCCTTGTAAATTTTAATTTCAAGATTTGTAAGCTGACTTAGACAGTTTCTGTAAGCGTCTAGGGTAGTTTCGTGGGGATATAAATATTTCAAAGTTTCGCACTCGTATCTTTTTTGAGCTGTCTTATTTTGTTTCTCAATTTCGCATTTGGCAGTTTTTCGCTCAAGTGCTTCCAATAAAGACTGTGTCGGGGCAACATAAACAGAGGGAGTATGGGTAGAATAAGAGTCAAAATCACGACTCTCTCTATTAAACTCTTCCTCCCACTCCTTGTTCTCCTTACCATAAAGATCGTTATAATAGTCTTTCCAATATCGATCCTGAGCCTGCTTGCAGGTAGTTTTAGAAAGGTACAGCTCCCAAACTCCGCCCACCTCACAACAAATAGAATTATCACATTCGCTTTTAGTCATTCTTTTGGTTCCTCCACCACAATTTTGATGAATTGGGCAATCAACCATATAATTTACTTCTTCGCCCCATTTCTCATTTAAGGCTGTACATTCTTCTAAGGTTGTATTAAAGTGTTTCCCGTCAGGGCCAATACACTCAACCGTGTTAATATTGACGCTATTGGTATTACTTATCGAGGGTTTTGGTTTTTCGCTACTAGCTTCTTCTATAAGTTGAGCGGGTTTGGCGGGCTCATTGACGGTTTGTTCTCCCTTAACTTCGCTATTTGGCAGGGTGAAGTAGGCTTTGGCAATAGGGGAAACTGTATAAAAAGAAGTAAAGAATAAAATTATTGAAGATAAAGCGGCAAAACCATATCTTATGGGTTCTTTTTTATCTTTATTTTTAAAAGATTGAAAAAGGTTGCCAATAAATCTTAAGAAGAAGACTATCCCTAAAAGGATATTTATGAAGAATAAAACTAGTCAAGCTCCAGAGGAATTTTCTGAAAAATCAAATTTTACGGCAAATAGAATTAGCCAAAAAAACGCTAACGTTAAAAGCCAAAACCAAAAATAATACCAAGAAACATTACTTTGGTTAGGGCTCTTTTCCTTTTTGCCCATATTTCCACCCTATTGTATCATTTTTTCCAAATGAAGCCATTTCTATGTGCAGGCTCTATATGCTCTTGGACATCCTTTTTTCAAAAAAGCAATCACTAATATCTTATATATTAGATCTTTGAAACCTTTTTATCATTATAAAAGAGCTGCGCTAGCATCTTTTATTAGACTAGGGGTATTAATTAATTATTTATTTTCGCTATTTCTAAAACAACTACCCCTCCCACAGACCGAACACAACCGTTTTCTATTGGGCTTAAGAGAACATCTTTGTGTGATTTGCTGTTTACCCATCCGTTAAATACCATATCTGTATAGTTTTCAACTACACCAAATTCATCATCATTACCACAATCGATAGAAGGATTAGAACAAACCTCTGGCCTAGCCGTAATATAGATATTTTCCACTTGAGTCTTAAAATCACATTCCGGACATAATTCTTGCGCTTGTTCGTCGGATAACTCGCTAATGTGTAACTCATTTGGATCATCCATAGAGTTATATTTTTGCTCTTTTGGGTCCCACTCTCCGAGATGTTTTTCTGCCACCTCTCCTGCTCTAAATTCAGCATATTTGCAAAGACCGCTAGTTTCTTCAAAGGGGGTAAGATCATTCTTTATTCGATAGAGGTCTATCTTTTCAGAAACCTTAAGCGAAGAAATGTTTAGCTCATTTTTTCTCCAAAGTTTTTTAACATATTGTTGTGCGCCAAAAATTCTGCCAATATGCGATCCGGTGAAGTATCCGGCTATTAAACCTATTAATAAAACAAGAAGATATTTACCTAAATGTTTATTCGCATTTTTAATAGTAGCTTTCAGCTTTTCTATCATTTTTCCCGAACAAGGCCATTATTTTTCTATTCCTTCTATAGACTTAAAAAGCCAACCAATAAAACAGAAGTTATTTTTTTACCGATTTTAACTTTTTCGGTTTTTTTACCTTTTTTTCCGGCTCAATCTTTTTTGCTTCAGAGGTCGAAAGAATACTGATGATGGTATCAAGCTTGTTGTTGAGAACTCCAATTTTCTCGGTAAGTTTTATTGTCGCCGCGTCATTAGTGTTGTTTTGGGGTCTGGTTTGATCTTCTCTGTCAAAAGAACGCCTTTGCGAACCGTTTCGGTCAGATCGGCCTTCTTTGCCGCCTCTTTGTTCAAAACAATCACTGCAATATACTGGTTTATTGCCACTTGGCCTGAAAGGAACCTGACAGTTTTTGCCGCACTGATCACAAACAGCATCATAGAGCGTTATTTCTCTTCTGCTTCTATTTTCATAGTCTTTTTTGTAAGGATCTCTTCTCTCTGGTCTGTTTCCGGATTTAAAATTTTTCATATTTTTCCCTAAAAATTATTTAGGTAATCTTAAGTATAGGGGTTACCAGCGCAAATAGCAAGGAAAGCTATTTAAGTGATTACTGGCTCACCGGGAAAGAGCGGGCTTTCATCAGCTGTCTCAGGATCGATAACCTGGGGATGGGAAAGTTTAAAAAGTTGCCTGACAACAATTTCAATCAGTCGGTGGGACTCAATTTCGTTTTTTCTGACTGATAAATCCCAGTCTAGGCCTGGGCCGGTATTTCCTTCAACCAGGTAGATATTTTTGTTGTTGCTAATAATAAAATCAAGCGCAAAAAAAGAGGATTTTTTACCAAGCTTTTTAGCAATCTTTCCAGAAGTGACAATAAGATCGGCAGGTACCTGGCTTATGGGTATATATTTTAAAGTGCCTCCTTGGTGTTCGTTACAACGAAAATCTCCGGCTTTGGCCATTCTAATATATGACTGAACAATTTTTTCCCCCATATATATCAGTCTGATGTCGGTCGAGATAGGCAGTTTTCGATAGCTGTAACCTTTGTCGAACTTAACAAATGCCTGAATAATGAATGATTTGTTTTGGTGCTTTTTTAGTGATTCGGCTATTTCTTTGTTTTGATTTGTACTAAATTTATACACCCTTATTCCTCCGGCTCCGAACCGATCTTTCATGACGATATCACTGGAAAAGTCACTTTTGTTCGGATGTTTTTCAATTAGTCTTCTAAGAGTCTTTCTCGCCTCTTCGATGCTTTTTATTGTCCTGCCACCAATGATGGTGGTAGGAATGGAAAACTTTACCAGTTTTTTATATGTTTTTTGTTTATCAAAAAAAAGATTAAAAAGGTCCGGTTGATTAAAAGGTTTTACCTTTCGAGAAGAAAAAAGTAATTTCCGGTTAGCTCTAATTTTTTTACTGACCGGGGAAAACTTGTCAAAAATTAACCTAGAAAAAGCCGGATTTTTCACTTTTTTCCAGGAGTCATTTCTAAAAATCCAGTAGCCGCTACACTGACCGGCAGCGGTAATATCGGCTGAAGTGGTAAAAGCCGCTTTTAGATTATTTTTTCTGCAAATCTCGAGAAAGTAACTATAAACAATGTTGTACGACTGGCTGGCTGATCCTTTAAGAAATGGGGTTGGGGAACAACTGGCAGAGTTCACGCCGACTGCAAGTCGGCTTGAATATACTACCAGTAAATCAAAAATGTCCGTTTTTATCATGTTTAAAAAAAGAAACAGAAAAGCTAAATCCTTGGGGGGGGGAGAATAATCGCTTGTCTAAGGGTTAGTGGTTACATTATACCCTATGCGTCATTTAGACCGCCCCTAATACAAGAAGGGGGAATTTGCCGCTCCCTACTTTTATATTTTTCTTTTTAAACACAAAGCCTGAATCATCGACCGGTTCGAACTTAAACTCGAAATTTTTTCGGTAAGTTTTGGGTTGACCCTCAAAGAAAGATTCATTAAGATGATCACCTCCGAGTTCTTTTTTAAACGTTTTTCCAACAGGAGCAGCAGAAAAAACAATTGTTCAGAAGTGGAAAAATTAGACGATTTTGAAAACAAAACTTTCGAACATCACAAAAAGAGCGATGTTGCGGGACAAAAGGACGCTTTGTTGCCTCTGCGTCCCATCTGGCTCCAAAGCCCGCCCAACATTCTGTATCAGTTATTCCCTAGAGAAGCATTAGCTCGGGTTAAGGTTCAGTTACAAGTATTGCAGGATTTATTAAAAATGGATACCCAATATCAAATCATGGAGGCAAACAATGGAACATTTTGGAAAATACCAGTATCAGCTTAGGATGAGGAAGGGAAACTATATCAGTCAGCAAAAACTCGCTGAATTGTCTGGGTTTACTCAGACGTATATATCCCTTGTGGAAACCAGGAAGGCTCAACCATCAAGAGGCTATGTCAGACTCGTCCTAGATGCGCTTGGGGTGGCTAATATAGAGTATCTAAAGCGCTACAATGCGATTTAAACGAAGTGAAGGGACTAAAAGACTAGATAATCGAATCCCTCAATTTGATATATGCTTCGAACCCTCCATCGTGATGTTCGGGTAACTCATAGGTACTGAACATATGGTCATTCAAGTTGTTCTCTTTAACCATTTTTCTAATTAATCTATGAGCCAACTCAAGTATGGCTTGTTTTACTAATTCGTCATTATCAAAACCCAATGTCGCTATAAGACTTCTACTTAATCCAATTTTGACCTGTTTTACCCCTTCTTTGGTATCAATTTTAAAAGTTGCCTCAACTCGATCACCGTTAGATATTGGATCGGAAATAATTCGTAATCCATCATCAACTAATATTGATGGCGGATAGAAAGTACCGGCTTTTAATTCATAAAATGTTCCTGACTTTACTTTTAGCTGCTTCAATTCCCTCCTAGTAAAGTAGACTTTATTATCAGCATCTTTATATTCCATAATCACATTCAATTCAGGAATAGATTCTGAAAATATTCTTTCCTCTGAAATAGGAAAAGTCACTTCCTTCTCTTTTCCTGGTTCTAATTCAAAAGGTTCGTCTTTTGGTTTCCATTCATAAGCAAAGGCTCTCATTCCCCAATTAATATCTAACGCTATATTTTTCCCAATATTTTTAATTGTTATATATTCAAAATGACCATTCGGACCACCACTTCGACGTATTCCAGTAGGGTATAAAATTGGCATATCTTTATCGCTTTCAACATTGTTATCAAAAAATTCCATTGTAGTTTTAATGCCCGATTGTGTAACCCCAATGGTAGCGCCGCCCTTAGTCACTAAGCTGACGACTCTCTCTAGTAATTCGCTAGGGTGTTGATCATTATCATCGTATCTTATCGCTCCAGTTTCAGAATCACTAATAACATGCACGTGTTCTCCTTTTTCCGAGCCTCTTTCGCCAACAATTACATGCAAATCTTTGCCTTCTAGACTAGAGCGAATCCAAAACTTCTCATTTTTTAAATTCTTAATTATCCTATCCTGGCTTCTTTTTATTGGTTCTTCAATCACATAAATATCCATTTCTTCTATCTTTTGACTGATGAATTGAAGCATATCTGTTGCTCTATTTCGGATAGTTCCAGTGCTAGAGCTACGCCTAGCCCACTTTTGAAACTCAAATAGTAATCTTCTTAGTTCCTGCCCGTCGTTGTATGAGAAATTAGTAAAGATAGCTATCAAACGACTTATTTCTCCTAGTGCTTTTAGTTCATTGGGGTCATCAATTAGCTTATCTATATCAATTGAGTCAAATAACTTTCGCGACTCTTTAACAAATTTTGGTTTATCCTGTGCTCTCATATAATTATCGTTAAAAACTTGGTTTATTTTTCATATTATGCTTCTTCAATACTTCATCTATTTCCTTTTGACTTTGAGTTTTGGTTTCTTCAATTTCCTTATTTAGCTTTTTAGCTTCCTTTTCAATTTCTTCCTTCTTTAATTTCGCACCATGCGAGTGAATGAAAAGAGCCTGTATTTTTGTACCTAGTGGTTTGTCATACCTCATTTGAACACGAATTCTTGCTAGAAGTTTTACAGTGGTAATTTCTAACTCAGCTAAAAAGATTTCTATTTGCTTAAGATTTAAAGCTATCGAGTCGGTGTTAATTTTATAATCTGCCAATGTAATATTTTTTTCGATCAATGCGTTTTTAATGTCTTGGTAGCCCAAGTTTGCTGTTTCCATGTCGTCATTGATCTTTCTAACCTGATAGTTGTAGGTAAACAACTCATTCAATATTGTTAAATCGTATAGATTTACATAATGACTTTTATCTATGGGGATAGGTCTAAGGTTGTTGAAATATACGTTACCAGAAGTTATTACTCTTATAAAATTTGGCAGAACATATATGTTGTCGTGAATTATTCCACCGATTTCGTTTAATTGAGTTTCTAGTATTACAAGTGAGTTGTAGTGCTTAACTTGACGTTGATAGAGTTTGGAGAAGAACTCACCTAGTCGCAAAAACAGAAAGGCAAAAAATGCACCTGCAAAAGCACTAAAACCTTGAATCAGAATTTGAGTATTTATATCTATATTTTCCATAATTCATTTTGTTATCTAACTCTTTTTTTAATAATTTCCTGAACAAGTTTTAAATCATCCCCGGTCATGATATGAAACCTAACTTGCTTATAACGACCCTGACGATCAAGAATTGATTCGGATTTTGATAGTCCCTCTTTTAACGATTTCAATTCTTCAGGCGTAGTCATTTGTAGCTCGCCATAAACCCATTGGTTAGCATAATAATAAAAAAGGATCAGTTTATCGCCTTGCTTAATGCTTCTATGTGAACCTGAATTTCCTCTTTTTATATATAATTTACCATCGGAATATTCTTTCTCTATCCATTTGGGTATAAGATTTACTGCCTTTTTAACAAAATCACTTTTAACCCGAGCGATTGTCTTTTCTTCAGTTTCGGCAGGTGTAATAGTTTTACTTGTCTTTTGTTTTTTAACCTCAGCCAAGATTATCGTCAACCACTCCAAAGCAGCCTCACCCTCTTTTTGTATGAAAGGCACGATTTCACCCCGACTATGTTTAACTGCATTTCTAAATTCTTTTAAGTTTAGAAGTCTTTTTTGCGTTTCTGCTTTTGATCTAAAAACTGGTACAAATACATCCCAATTAGAAAGAACTATTTTGGAGTAGTCCATGATGTCACAAAAATCTAGCAAGTCCCTTGAGCTAAAGTCATTGAATGTTTTTGATGGGTCTTTGGTTAAATATTCATTCACTCTTTGGCGCACTACGCCGACAATATCGCTAGGCATACATTCTTTCCAATAATCAGCCTTTTGAGAAATCAGTTTATTATCGATAAAATCCCTCAGCTTCTTTTCCGTATCGTCGATTGCTTTGTTAACGTTATCAGCAACCACTCGACCAATCTTCGAACCTGTTGCTCTAGTAATTTCCTCTAGAATCATGGCTGACCTCGAAGCAAGAAAAGACATAAAGTTATCTTGTTTTATTGAATTGTCATATTTAATCAGGTGTGTCTTTAAAGCGTCGTCAAACTCTGGGTTGATCTTTTGATACTCTTCAAAATATTTGCTTGGTTTCTTATTGGAAATTTCTTTGTTAAGTTCTGCTGGAATAAAGCAGAAATTAGGCAAAGAGTGAACCATTATCATGGGAAAGCTCTTCTGAACAATGGATTTGGGGAACACATGATGCTTTTCTGAGCTATTAAAATCTGAATAATAACCGTCTTTCAACATCAAGGGAACATTGTTTTTAAAGTGTCTGGGATTTTTCTTAGCAAGCAAACAAAGCACACCATTTTTAATCGCTGATTTGCGATACATACGAATCTGAATGAGTGAATCAATATCCAATTCAAATAAATATTTAATGTTAACGCTTGTTTCTAGTGCAACCTTATCCATTAATTTCTTATCTTCAGTCATGAGAGTTAAAATAGATGCACTATATCTTTCTGAAAATGTTGTCTGCCAAAACCATTGCGCTAGAAGTTCTGACTGTTCGTGGTTTAAACTTCTACCTTTAACCTTATAAAACAGATATGCGACCAAGGCGATCATGCTTCGATAAGGAATAAAAACAGAGTTAACTACCCCTAAATTGTTTTTCAAGTAATCGATCGCCAAAGACATAGACTCAATAGTATCTTGCCAAAACTTACTGACATCCTCGGCCCTTAACTGCAATTGAACTGGTCTAGTACACGAGCCCTTAGCAATAAGTGAAAGCGCTTGAAGGTAAACCTCATTATCGATTTCACCAAAACCTCTACTTTTTAATCTTTCATTTTCAGCTTTTACGGCAATACGTAGATCAAATTCAGGCGTCCAAGTACTTGCAGAAATAAGGTCAAACAGATTTAATTTTTGTCCACCTTGGTTAATCCGTTCAAAAATATCGCATACTTCATCTAATTCCTTATCCCGAACATCAATTGCTGAAAATGGGTAGTTATTAAACCGCTGAAGACATTCATAAATTGCTTTCTTTCTATCTGGAGTTAAGTCCTCATAAACTTCCGTATAGCGTTCACTTGAAAGCAAATCGCTTACAGAAACATACCGCTGGTTGTCTGGTGTTCTATCAACAAAAACTTTCTCATCTAAATCAAAGCAAATCTTTTTATAATCCCTACCATATAAAGTTAATCCTTTAACAGTTACATAAAGGGAGGTTAGTCTTTGTTGACCGTCAAGAATGAAAATTATCTTTTCGTATTTATCAGGCTTAGGAAGTCCTAATTCAGCAATATCCCTATAGAAATCGTAGTATTTTCGCGGTGCATCCCAAAAGAAAAATGAACCAATTGGATATTCAAGATAGATACTTTCCAAAAGCTTAATAACTCTTGGTTTATCCCACACAAACTCTCTTTGAAATTGAGGAATACGCAAGATTCCTTTTTCAATATCATGAACAATATCTGCTAGCTTGTAATCACCCTTTATTTTTATTTTTTGTATATCCATATTTTTTGTTTCTTACATAATAGTAAAAAGACTAATATTTAATTTAAACCGTCGCATAATACGGTGATGGCACTGTTGGATATGCTCGATAAACATGATAAAAAATAGCTTCGGCTTTTTTATCTACTTCTTTTTGAGCGTACTGCTCAGGTAATCCAGTAGAATCATCCCACAGGAAATTTCTAATCAATACTTTTACATCATCCCTAGTTGGCTCTCTGTCTTGCCATTTGTACAGGTCTTTTAATTTATCTTTTAATGTTTTCAGTAATTCCTTTGCTACTCCTTTAATTTGTTGAGTTTCTTTAGGTTTTAAATCTGCTTTTACTAAAAGATCGTAAATAGCTAATGTTTCCTCATCAAGACCTTCTCGTACAGCTCGGTTTTCTTCTTCGTCTAATCCTTCCACGAATTTCAATAACGCTTCAAAGGTTGCCTCAATACTTTGTCTATCTTTTTCTTTATTGTATTCATCAATGATGTTTTCATAATGTTCTTGAAAATCTGTTCGAAGTGGATTTTGTTGAATGAGCCTTTGTAGTTTTTTCTCAATCACACTTTTAAGACTCTGCACTGTGGTGTTTTTTGTTTTAGCGTGTTCAAATTCTTTTCTTAGACGTTCAAAGTTAATCTTACTGATATCGTATGGCTGACTAGGTTCTTTGACTCTATCCGGTGTAACAGTTATAGATTCATCAATAACCTCGTGTAGTTGTTTTATGATGTCACTAATATCTGCTTGATCCCGATCTTTTTGTAGACTTTTATAGATAATGTTTATAGCACTGTATTGATCGCGATAATCATTGACACCAGGAATTGTTAGACATGCTTTAAATTTGATGAATACTTCCCGACACATTACCTCAAACTTCTTTCTGGTTTCATCATTTTCGTTCACTGCTTCTTTGGCTACAATAATTGCTTTATTTCTCTCGAATCCGCTTGCGTTGGTAATTGAGTCAAGCGAAGCTTTTCGATCTTTAAGATATGTATCAACTAGCTCAATTGTTTCTTTTAAATCCTCAAGAAGCTCCTCTTTAGTTCTTGTTGGATCCAATTCATCTGGTCCAAGTCCACCAGTTCTTCCCGTATCGCCTGTGCCTGTAAAGGTGGCAAGTGCTTTGCGTAAATTCTTGAGAATACCGCAGTAGTCGATAATCAAACCATTGTTTTTATCACCATTAACTCTGTTGGCACGAGCAATTGCCTGCATAAGTGTATGGGCTTTGAGTGGTTTGTCTAAATATAGATTTGCCAAACTTGGTACATCAAACCCCGTTAGCCACATAGCGCAAACTATCGCAACTCTAAATGGATGTTCTTCCTTCTTAAAAGCGGAATCTACATCAATTCGTGATCCGTCAGAAAGCTCGAAGCCATTTTTTATTAGTCGCCTGTGTGGCGTAATATCAAAACCCCATTTTCTAAACTTCTCAACTTCTCCCTGCTCCTCACTCACTATTACTGCCATCTTGGTTTCTTCCATCCATGTAAGCTGATTTAAAAACTGATCTTTCTCTTCTCCGCTTGCCATTTCATAAGATTCTCTAATTTCTTCTATTTTCTGATCCCAGTATTGCCCGATCAATTTATGCATCCGCACACAGGTAAGTTTATCGATACACACAAACATTGCTTTTCCAGCTTCCCAAGAGGTGGAGTAGTGATCGACAAAATCTTTAGCAATCTGGTTGAGTCGTTTATCTGCAGTAATAATGTGATAATCCCGCTTTAATTCTTTTTCCAAGCGTTGGCTGACATCAATATCATCAATTTCAATTTCTTCCAGCTTTTCAGCGATTCGTTCATTGATATCATTAGTCGCAACGCCCAAAGTGTCACCGCGTGAATCATAATAAAGAGGAACTGTCGCCTCATCTTCTACTGCGCGTTGGAAATCATAAGTGGAAACATACTTACCAAAAACTTTCTCTGTAATCTGATCGTTCGTAAATAATGGCGTGCCAGTAAATCCAATAAAGTTGGCGTTAGGTAGGGCATTGCGCATGTTTAGTGAAAGTGTTCCGTATTGTGTACGGTGAGCTTCATCAGTCATCACGATAATGTCGTCACGTTTTGTGTAACCCTCATCTGGATCTACTTCCTGATTGAACTTCTGAATAGTAGTAAAAACGTACGCTTTTTGCTGACTCAAGAGTTCTCCAAGATTTTTACCACTACTTGGTCGGCAAGGTGCTTTATCATTATCAGCCACACCACATCCAGCAAATGTTTTATATATTTGAGTGTCTAAGTCTTCTCTGTCTGTGCAAATCAAAAAGGTATAATTTCCACCAATCTTGCGGTGAACCTTGGTACTAAAAAATACCATGGAATAACTTTTACCTGCTCCTTGCGTGTGCCAAAAAACACCAAGTTTTCCTTTGGCTCTAGTTGGATCAAGTAAAGACTTGATAACCTTGTTAACACCTAGATATTGATGGTTTTTTGCCAACACTTTTATTTGCTTACCAGTGGAGTCGTCATAGATAATAAAATTTTCAAATATATCCATGAAGTTTTTCTTTTCACAAACACCCTTTAAAAGGGTTTCCATGTCTACAACACCATGATCAGTTTCTGATAGGCGTTTCCATTCATGAAAGTGCTCATAACCAGCGGTAATAGTACCTATCTTGGCTTTATCACCGTTAGCAAGCATTACAATTGCGTTGTGATGGAAAAAATGAGGAATAGTATCTTTGTAATCTGCAAAGTTCTTTTCATAGGCATTTTTTAGATCTTTGTGAATATTTTTGCACTCTACGAATAAAAGCGGAATACCATTTATAAATCCAACAATATCAATCCGTCGGCGATATAAATTGCCCTGAACCCAAAGTTCTCTAACTGCTAGAAAGTGGTTGTTTGTAGCTTCATTAAAATCTATTAATTTTAGTCGTTCTTTCTTGATTTCACCATGTTCGCCTTGATAAGAAACCAGTACGCCGTCTTTAAGTAGTTTGTATTTATCATAGTTAGATGAAAGCATTGACTGGCTCTGCGAATAATCCACCACTTGTCGTATTGCTTCATCGTAGGCAGTTTCAGGAAGATCGGGGTTGAATTTTTTGAGGGCATCTTTTAAATAACGGGTGAGTACGACTTCGCGATCGGAGCTTCTACCCAGAAGACCATCTGAACCAAACGTTTCTTGATTGTAAGCATAAACCGAGTCCCAACCCAGACCATCTTTTAAATAGTCGGCTGTTGTTTGTTGGACTAATGTGTCTTCGTTTAAATATGGCATAGCTTTATACTTCAATTGCTCCGCTCATTAATCGTGGTAATAATAAATCACGAGCTTGAACTAGATTTTTATTTTGACGCTGTAAATTCTTTATTTGTTCATAAAGTGGCTCAGCAATACTGAGAAATTTATTCATAAGTAATTCATCGGGCATTAAAATCTTAACTTTTCTAAGTGTATCTTGGCTTATGTTTGTTTGCGCAGCACCTTGTGACAAACCAATCAAATAGTCCCTTATCATTTGAAGGTATTGTTGAAGATAAATATAATGATAATGTTGTTTTTTGGGAAGAAGTGCCACACACGCTTGATTCGAAGCGGAAGGTTCCGCAATAATTCCTGTTCTTCCAATATTACCGTTGCCATATATTGAAATCAGAAGAGTATTTTTTGGAAAAATTTTCGCTGAGGAGTTATTTATTGCTTCCTCTGTAACTTTTTCGTCTGTATCAAAAATATACTTCTCATCCAACTCTTGCGTCTTAACCCAATTAATATCACCATCATAAAACTCCGGATGCTTACGACTCGGAGTACCACCAGATGATGTATTAAAGTATTTTTTTATGGGTTCTTTCTCCCACCCCTCAGGCACACCATCAACCATCTTTACTTTTTCGTGACCTGGGAATTTAAAATATATAAACCATTCGCGGAATAAAAGTCGCGCCGATTCTTCCAAAAGCTGTATCCTCCGCCTGTTGGTTTTTAGCAGGTCATCATATTTAGATAGTACATCAATAATATTTTCTTGAATTATCAAACTAGGTAATGAAATATTAATTTTTTTTAATTGGGTGAGGTTAACATTTGCTTGAGCGGCTTGTACTATTTTTCCATAAGCCTGGTTTTGAAAATTTCTCGTTTGTGTAATATAAAACAAAAATAAGGGCATTACATGAGCTTTATTAGGTCTAAGTATTGCAATCGCTTGATTGATATTAGCCGGCAGTATGTCTTGTGAAACAATGGCACTTCTACCAATAGCGCCTGCAATCGAAAAGAGAACATCGTCAGCTACCAACATTGATCTTGCTAACAGTTGATTTGATCTATGATCAATATGTTCAAATTTGTCATAATTGTACTCACCATTCTCACCGATTGACTCAACCTTGATAAAGTTAATTCCATCTTCTGTAAACTGCCCACCGATAGTGGTGGGGGTTGTTCCTTTTGTGACGATACTTGTAATATCTGATACTTGGACTTCCCGTATTAAATTATTCATGTGATGAACTTCTTGAAATAGTTACTAATTCCTTTTGCTAACTCATCGGATTGAGAATTTAACTCTTCAAGTTCAGAATGAATTATCTTGATGGTTTCGCTAAAATCAAAGTCTGGATCTATTTCTTCAGGAGCAACCCCAACATACCTGCCAGGAGTTAAGCTCCAATCGTTGGCTTTTAGTCCATCTTCACCCTCTTTTTCCACTAACTTCACCAAGCCTTCCACATCACGGAGTTTCTCTTCAGGGAATCTTTCAATAAGCCACTCTGCCTGATGATTAAAATATCGAACAAGTTTCAATTGATTAATCACTACATCACGCGATACCTCAACCTGTTTTTTTAGTTTAACTACTTCTCTTGTATTCCATTTTTCGCTCTCTTTTGCATTGTGGGTATTCAGGCATTGATCTATCAAACGATTGATGAGCCTATACATCAACTCTGCATTCTTGATTAGCTTTTTGTTTTCCTCAGCAAGTGGTTTCAATTCCTCATATACATCAAAAAGTTTAATAACGTCTTTGTTTTGTTTTTCCCACCATGAGCTTTTTTCCTCTACGAACTTCGCAAGTTCAGTGCTTCTGTCAGAATAATCTTTTATACAATCGTTTAATTCATTGACCGTTTCTGATTGTTTTCCGTCTTTTGGAAGAGTATTTAAAAATGACTGAAGCTCACGATTTAATCTAGCAAAAATTGTGGCATAATCCTTGGTAAGGGTTATACACTGAACAGCTTCATGAAGCGTGGATGAAATATAATTTGCTACTAATTCATGAAAGCGTTCATTCTCTCCTCGATAAAGCCAAATGATAGATAGGATATTTTGTAGTTGTTCTTGACTAAAATCAAATATCTTGCGAGTTACCTTTCGGAATACATTACGCGCATCAATCATTAGCACTTTATCTTTAAATTCAGCTGATTTAGATTTATTAAAAAACCACAACTCACAGGGAACAGCTCGTGTATAGAAAAAGTTGGATCTAATAGAAATCATGATATCCACATGACCAGTATCAATGAGTTTTTCTCGCACCTTAGCTTCTTCTCCTCTAGCACTAGATGCCTGAGAAGACATTACGAATCCAGCCCTGCCTTGTTCTTTTAAGTAACTATAAAAATAACTAATCCAAACATAGTTCCCGTTACTGACTTTACCTTTCTTATTTACACCAGGTAAACCAAACGATAAACGAGGATCGTTTTTGATTTTGTCCGCGTCAATTTCATCTACATTAAATGGTGGATTAGCCATCACAAAATCAGCTTTGTTGAACAAGTTGTGCGGATCTTCATAATATGTAATAGCTTTTTTGATATCACCAACTAAGCCATGAACTGCCAAATTCATTTTGGCCAAATCGATTGTGGTGCCGTTTTTTTCTAGTCCATAAAAATTAAACTTATCGTTTGGATTTTGATGTAATTTCTCGACAAAGCGAGCACTCTGAACAAACATTCCTCCGCTTCCACAGGCAGGATCCAGTACTGTGCCTTTTTTAGGCTCCAATACATTTGCAATAAGCGACACTAACGACACTGGTGTAAAAAACTCACCCCCATCGTGAGCTTTTTGATCAGCAAATTGAGTAAGAAAGTACTCATAGATTCTGCCGAATACATCGCCAGTAACCTTTTTTAGTTCTTCAGGATTTAACGCGCGAAGCAGTTGTCCCAATATTTCATTATCCAGTTCTCGATATTCCTTCTTTGGCAATACTCCAGCCAAAGTTTCATAATCAGACTCTATCGATTCCATTGCATCCACAATAGCTTTAGCCCGATCATCACTGTCTTTAAGAGCGACAAGATAGTCGAACTGAGCTTTGGGTTGTAAAAATATGGCAGATTTTTTACTGAAGTCTTTTTTTGTTAACTCTGGTGTTTTACCTCCACGAGTGGGTAGACTGGCTATAATTTCGTCTTTTACAGCTAAATATCTACTATAAGCATGACGTAAAAATACCAGGCCCATGACCGGCATAAAATATTGGTTACTAGCATAATTGGAATTCGCACGAAGCGTATCTGCCGCACCCCAAAGTCTTTTTTCGATTGCTTCAATGTTTTCTAGTTGTGGCATAGTTGTATTTTACTTAAAAAGTAATCCTTTCTCTTTAAAGCTGATATAACCGTCATCGGTAATAATAATGTGGTCGAGCACTTCAATATCAAGAATTGTACCCGATTGGATCAATTTCTCAGTTAACTTGATATCTTCATCAGATACTTCGGTATTTTTTGACGGATGGTTGTGCGCTAGCATGACTGAAGACGCAAAGTTACGAATGGCTGGTTCAAATACTTCGCGTGGATGCACCAAGGATTCAGTTAATATACCTATAGATATAATTTCTTTATGGATGAGCTGCTTTCGGGCGTTAAGATACAGCACTATAAAATACTCTTTCTGTTTGCCTCTCAAGTCGGCTAGTTGGGCTACAGCTGCCTTTACGCAGTCAAGAATAGGGAGAGAATCGTGAAATGAACCAACTGCTCGACTGCCAAGCTCCAAAGCGGCTTTGATAGTAATGGCCTTGGTATCTTCCAATCCTTTTATACCAATCAGTTCGTCTTTGGTAACGGTCAATAGTCGTGATATAGGATATTTTTTTAAGGTTTCTCTGGCAATATCCAAGGCGCTCTTGCCCGAACGCCCGGTACGTATAAGGATTGCCAAAAGTTCAGCATCGCTTACGTTTTCTGCCCCTTTTTCAGACAGCTTTTCTCTGGGTCTTTTATGTTTAGGTAAGTCCTTAATTCTTGTCATATTTTATTTTTTAGATAATTTTCTACGTCTTCTTTTCTGTATCTTCTGTCCCCAACCCCTCGTCGCACTCCAACCCTAACCGCTTTAAAGTGTTTTGTTCTATCCCAACGCCTAAGCGTTCCTTCACTAACCCTCAATATTTCTGAGGCTTCTTTAAGCGTCAATAGTTCAGCGACCTTATCTTTTACCATAGCTTATTAATTATTTAATCAATTAAGAACAAGTATAACCAATTGTTTGACATTTTGAAAGTGGTTGTGTAACATAAAGGAAGGATAAGGTTAAAGTAAAAGGTTTTTAGTAATAAGTCCCTCATTGTAGGAGTCAATAGATCACTTGTTTGTGGTCGAAGGGCTCTTTTTTTGTCCCCTTCCCCAAATTCTTCGGTCTAAGTTTTAGGTAATGGAGTCCATAAACCTCCTGAGTTTCAGTTCTTGTTTATCAAGGAGGAATTTTTATGGACTACAAAAACAAAATATTACTAAAACAAAAATATGACGAGCTAGGATCAACCAGGCGTGTGGGTAAATTCTTTGGGGTTTTAAACGGAACCATAGTTTATTGGATGAAAAAATATGGTCTTAAAAGAACTCCAAAGCTTCATTTATTTGGCAATAATACTGGAAAAGGTAGATTGGGAGAATTGTATGTTTTAGGTTTACCATTTTTTAAAAATGATGCGAGTGACAGAGTATCTGACAATGATAAAGGCCCTGTTGATATTACCTGGAGAAATAACAATGTAAATGTAAAAACATCACATTATAAAAGACCAATTTTCCGAGTAAAAACTAAAAGACATAAAGTTAGTTTTTATTTTTGTCTGTATTTCAATGACTCAATAAGCTCTCTAATACCCGTAGAAATTTGGATTATTCCGTCTGGAATAGCGCCACATTCAGGAATTACCCCCTCTTTAATGAGAACTACCAGTAAATATCACAAATATAAATTGTCGTTAAAAAGAGGAAAAAAGTTTAGCGTCACAGCAGAGAAAAGATATAACACTAGGTTTATCAAGAAATATGGTCATTTGTTAAAAAACAACAAAAAGTAAAAGTATTTAGTCCGACTCTATAGTCGAGCGGTCGCAAGAGACCAAGTGTCAGAAGTCAAAATTGGCAAAACCTGTGATATAAGCCAAAAAGACTTCCATGGTTGAAATTAAATGGTATCGGAGCCCTGCGGTAAAGGCGATAACCAAGCGCAAACACCGAGAATGAAACAGGGGTCTTATCCTGATGCTTGCCTTAAATGGCATAACCGTCGTAGAAGTGCGGGTGAGGATAGAAATATTCCAAGTCCCGTAAACTAGGTAGCACAAAGCCTCATAAAGCGGTAAAGATACACCAGGGCGCGTTTGTATATGAGGAGTTAATCAAGAACCATTTAATTTTTCTTGCGACTGCAGTTTTTGACTGTAGGGATAAACCATGCCTATAAGAGGAAATAGCAAAGTAAATAAAACAATCGAAGTATTATCAATTTCCTATAGTAGTTTCCTTATAATATGCTAAATAAAAATAGAGTCATTTTTACCTTTCTGATCTTGAAAATAAAGACTTTGCCTCACTAGGGAGTCATTTAAAAATTAATGTTACATGCGCCCTTATATTAACTATTTTATAAAGAGAGTTGTAAACAAAAACATCAGTAACAACAAAATTATCTAAACTATATGAGCTACCAGCTCAATTCTAAAGATACCGCCCCCCGTATTGCCTTTTGCCCCCGTTAATACCCGTTTAGCCATCGTGCCTATGCGTGGATTTGTCGTGATAATTAATTTATTAACAATTTAATTTCTCTAAAGGAGGAAAAACATATGTGGACACCATCACAACGCAAATATGCAAAGTCGCCCAAAGGTATCGAGGCCCGCAAAAGATTTCAGCAATCAAAAAAAGGCAAAGCATTAAGGGCAAAATATCTTGCTAAAAAGAAAGCACAGCGCTTGAAAGCAAAAGAAAATAAAATAGTTAATAAAAATAGTGATAAGTTATTAAATAATTAATGAGAATAGCCCTTGATATCGGGCTAATTACTATGTATACTGTTATTAAATCAGTTAATAAGACTGACAGTTTAAGTAAAAGTTTTTTAGTATTAAGGTTTAGTTTTCGAAGCGCTTTTTGCGTGGAGAGCTAGACCTTTTTTTATTATTAAGGAGGTAAATATTATGAAAAATAATTTAGACAAAAGTATTGAGTTTATCGCTACTAGGCTTGCAGAGGTTCGGTTATCTGAGCTTGGGTATCGTTTAATTCCTGGCATATACCCTATCTTCAAAAGATTGAGGCAGTTTATATGCGCTAGGGCATTAATAGTTAAACCACAGGACGTAAAGATATGAAAACCGCAACGATATATTCAAGAGTTAGTAGTGATGAACAAAAGAAAGGCTTATCCCCTGAACTTCAAAAGGAACTTTGTAGTAAGTGGGCAAAAAGCAACAACTACCAAATAGTGGGTGTTTTTGAGGACGGAGGTAAAAGTGGGACCAAAACTGTTGGTCGGGATGGTCTAGAAGACATGATCATTCAATGTCAGGAAGAAAATGTGGATGTAGCGTTAGTGGTTGATACTGATCGGATCGCAAGAAACGAAGTCGATCATTTCAATATAAAAACTGCATTGAAAAAAGGTGGCACACGACTCATTGCTATCAATCAGCCAATGATAAACGATAGCCCAGAAGGACAGTTTTTTGAAACAATCCTTGCGGGTACCAATGCCTTTTATAGTCGTCTACTTGGAAGAAAAGTTAAAAAGAGTCTAGAGAAAAAATGTCAGCTTGGTGATTTTCCAGGTTGGGCGCCACTTGGCTATCTTAACGTGAACTTAGGCTCAGAAGAAAAACCTCATAAAGTTGTCAAGATTGACCCAGTTAAGGGACCATTCGTTACCGAAATGTTTAGGCTCTACTCCACAGGAAACTACCCAGTCGATACCTTGGTAGATCTGATGTATGAAAAAGGCTTGCGCTCCAAAAACAATGTGAGAGTGTATAGGAGCGTGTTGTATGGTCTTCTGAAAAATCCTTTTTACCTTGGCATGTTTCGATATAACGGAGAAATACTTAAAGGAAACCATAAACCACTTACTACCCAAGAAATATTTGATGGCTGTAAAAGAATATCTACCCTACACAACCAAAATGCCTGTCGCAGACGCAAGTATCAATGGCTCTTAAATGGTTTTGCCTTTTGTCAGGAAGATAATGCAAGACTTAGCGGTGATTGGAACAAAAAGAAAAAGGCGGCTTACTATCATGGCAATGTTCGACAAGGTTGCCGCCATTACACTCCACTAGGAAGTCTTGAAACACAAGTTGTTGAAGAAATGGAGAAAATCCAGTTTACTGAGGAATTTACCAAACACATTATCGATAAAGCAAAGTCGCTAGTAAATCGCTCCAGAGAAGCAAAAGGACAAGAGGTACAAGGAGTACAAAATGCTATCAAAGCCCTTGAGTCAAAGCGTAATGTCCTTGAAGATAGCTTGCTTGAGCAAACCATCGATAAAGAAACATTTAAAAGAAAACATACCGAAATTACGATTGATATTCAAAATAGGGAAAGTGAGCTGGCAACTATTGAAAGTCAGGGAGGATTTGATGTGGATGCAACTATCGCTATTCTTGATCTAGTAAACAACATCAAAGAAGCATTTTCCAATGCCAACTTTGAAGCCAAAAGGCATTACTTGTCTATATTCTTTGAAAGGATAGAAGTGAGGGATAAAAAGATAGCAAAAGTAATCTATACGCCCTTATTCCAAAACCTTATAGATGCTCATCAGGTTAGAATAAGGACTAACTTGCTCCTCGGCTTGGACTTGAACCAAGAACCCTCCGCTTACACAAAACCCACTTGTTTCCAAATGGCGTGGACTATCTCATCCCCTCCTTTTTTCAAAAAGGGAGGGGTTGGGCGCTAATTGGTGTAATCACCTAGTCTCTGCACCGGCCACGAACCACCTATGATTCATGGATTGGCTCAGGGTTACCATACGGCTTAATCGCTCTTGCCATTTAGGGTTCCCTGAATTCACCCAATTTTCATCCCGATATTACTACCGGGCGCTGCCTATTTCGACAGGCGGGCGCTCTACCATTGAGCTACCGAGGAATAATTTTTTAATATCAATGAACGACTAAATTATAACATGATCGCCCCTACAGAGAAGTGAAAGAAACAACAAAAGTAATTAATCTACCTTGCTGTTGATGAAACTACCTTACTATTGACAAACTCTCCTTACTATTATAAACTCACCTTACGATGAATTTTCTAGCCACTATCACCAGCAAGAGACAGTTGACTATTCCCGCCGATATCTTTAAAAAATTAGATTTTGCCAAGGGAAACAAAGTTCTAATTCGCCAAGAAAAAAACCAAATAATCATCAAGCCAGTCCACAGCCTGATTAATAATCTGGCAGGATCGGTAAGGGTTGCTGAAAGACTAAAAAATATCGACCTCGATCAGGTTATTACCAGCGCCAAGAAAACACATTTTCGGAACCAAAAATGATCTTCGTTGACACTAACTACTTTCTAAAATTCCTGCTGGCTGATGTTTCTTCTCAACAGAAAAAGGCAAAAGAATTATTTCAGCAGGGAGCCGAGGGGAAAGTAAGGCTTTTTACCAGCACTATAGTTTTCTTCGAACTTTACTGGGTTTTTACTAGTTTCTATGGAAAAAGCAAAACTCAAGTTATCAAAATCTTAAATGATATTCTTTCCCTAAGTTTCATCGGGATCAAAGAAAGAAAAATTTTAGAAACAGCTCTGGCTCAATTTGAGAAAACCAGCCTGGAATTAGAGGATTGCTACAATCTGGTTTACGCCCAAAGTCAGGGAGCTAAAAAACTGGCCACTTTCGACCAAAAACTAGCCAAAAAAATAACTACTAAAGTTTAACTGCTTCTTAGTCTAAATAATCCTGGAGTTTTTTGCGCCGGGAGGGGTGCTTTAGTTTGCGCAGGGCCTTGGATTCAATTTGTCTGATCCGCTCGCGGGTTACCCCAAAGTGCTTGCCCACTTCTTCTAAAGTTCGGGGCCGGTCGCCATCTAGAGCAAATCTTAATTTCAACACCTTGGCTTCTCGATCGCTTAAGCTTGACAATACTTCGTCGACATTTTCCTTCAACAATTCCCTGGCCGCCTCTTCATAAGGGGATAGGCGAGAATCGTCCTCAATAAAATCGCCCAAAACCGAATCGCCTTCTTCGCCCACCGGAGCCTGCAGGGAAGCGGTATCTTGAGAAATTTTAAAAACCGTCTTAACCTTGGAAACCGGAATTTCCAATTCCTTGGCGATTTCATCTTCCGTCGGCTCCCGGCTTAACTTTTGGGTTAGGCGGCGGCTAGCCCGGTAAACCTTGTTAATCGTTTCCACCATGTGAACCGGAATCCTAATCGTTCGGGCCTGGTCGGCAATGGCCCGGGTGATGGCCTGGCGAATCCACCAAGTAGCATAAGTAGAAAACTTAAAGCCTCGGCGCCAATCATACTTTTCCGTAGCTCGAATTAGGCCTTTGTTACCCTCCTGAATTAAATCCAAAAACGGTAAGCCCCGGCCGATATATTTTTTGGCAATGGAAACCACCAAACGAAGGTTAGCCTCGGTTAGCTTTTTTTTGGCGTCAATCGAGCCGGCTTCAACTTTTTGAGCCAAATCAATTTCTTCATCAGCCTTTAAAAGGTTAATCCGGCCAATTTCTTTTAAGTAATTTCTGACCGGGTCGGTGATTTCGCCGGTTTGGGCAACAGTTTT
>Ga0265592_1000224_pt1 | contig 32618 bp, 34 predicted proteins | sample saktaG_7_FD_190141 | JGI IMG/M metagenome (GOLD analysis project Ga0265592, IMG submission 190141) | Saline water microbial communities from Sakinaw Lake, British Columbia, Canada - sak_2010_1_5_120m | ecosystem: Environmental > Aquatic > Non-marine Saline and Alkaline > Saline ... | reverse complement strand
CTTCAAATTCAGGACATTTCCACCGGGACATCAGAGAAGCGGTCAGATTGACCGATGTTGTCAGGATCAGGGAAGGTTTTGAAGATATCGCCGATTATCTTCTTGGAGATGTTCTGTTGATTCCGGATCTGAATGTCGGTGTATCTCTTTGGCGGAGAAACGGCTTTGAGGGGACTTTCGTCACGCCGGACGGCGACATTATAAATCCCCATGGTGTCTTAACCGGCGGAAGCAGAAAAAATGGCGACAGCAGCCTCCTTCGGAACAAAAGAGAGATAGCGCAGCTCGAAAAGGAAATCGACACCATGACAGGTCTTCTTAAAGAAGACGAGGGCCGCATAAACAAAACAGCCGCCCTTATCTCACAGTGGGAAGAAGAACTGGTTGAATTGAAATCCAGTCTGCACAGATTAGAGTTGAGCATAAACAGCAACCGGAAGGATATTGAACGATTTGAGGGGGAGCAGAAGTGGGTTGAGCAAAGGATAAACGTCCTCGCCTTCAACATGGAAAACCTGAAAGCGGAAGAAGTTCAGGGGTTGGAAACAATAGACGCCATTGATAATGATATCGCTTCCCGTGATGAGACTGAAAAAGTGGCCGGTGGCCGTATTGCCTCGATGCAGGAAAAATGGGAAAAATCACGAAGACAGTTAGAGGAGGTGGAAAGGGGGTTGACCGAGGAGAAGATTCTTTTAGCATCTCTTGAAGAGAAAAAGGCCGGAAACCTCAATACCATGGCACGATTGAATTATGCAATAACTGATATATCAAACAATATCGACTCAAAGATCAGCGAGTCAAGTACTCTTGAAAAAGATATAGAAGTTATCACGGAAAATATTGCCGTGGAGCAAGACTGCCTCGGACACCTTTATTCAGATTACGATGCCACCGAAGTCGAGCTCGACAAGAAGAAAGACTTCAGGGAAGAGAAAAACGGGCTTTTAAAAGACAGAGAATTGGATGCCGGTAAGATAAAAAAAGCCCTCGATAGTTTGACAAAAGAGATAAATGAACTGGAAATGGAATCCCGCGAGGTATCCTTCCATGCCGAGACCTTAAAGGAGGGCATGTATAAGAAATACTATGTTGACCTGAATGCCTTAAAAGCGGGTTTTAAAAGGCTGGCTGAATCTGACATTGAGGAATTAAAAAACAGACTCGAGAGAAACAGGAAATCTGTCGAAAATTTTGGAGAGGTCAACCTGCTGGCTCTGAGTGAACATGAGAAGCTTAAAGAAAGGTACGATTTTCTGATTTCACAGGTTGCGGATTTGAATTCATCGCTGGATACGCTCCAGAGAACCATATCAAGGATCAACAGAATCTCCAGAAAGAGGTTCTCGGAAACCTTTACCGTCGTTAACCAGCGGTTTAAAGAGGTGTTTTCCAGGCTCTTTCAGGGGGGTAGAGGAGAACTCCGCCTCACCGATGAGACAGACATGTTGAATGCAGGTGTGGATGTAGATATCCAACTCCCCGGCAAGAAACCTCAGAATATTACGCTTTTGTCAGGCGGGGAAAAGTCCCTTGCCGCTGTTGCCCTGATTTTTTCCATTCTCTTATATCGTCCGACTCCATTTTTGGTGCTTGATGAAGTTGATGCGGCACTGGATGATGCAAACATAACGCTGTTCAATCAATTAATAAAAGATATTTCAGCAAACTCCCAGATCATTCTGGTAACCCACAACAAGAGAACCATGGAGGTCGCAGACAGCCTCTTCGGGGTTACAATGGAGAAAGAGGGCATTTCAGCCACAGTTTCCGTAAGCTTCAATTGATGTAAACATTCAACTATAAACCGGCAGCTTTTAACTTCTGGGTCACTGAGACAGTGCTCGAATGTGGCGTCTCTCAGTAGATTAGAGATTCAAAAATGTTTAATAACAAAAATAAAAATGGCAGTTTTTTTGAAAAATTAAAGACGGGGCTCTCCAAAACGAGAAGGTCTTTTGTTAAGAGTGTCGATGAAATGATCCTCGGCGAGAGGATTATAGACGATGACCTCTTTGAAGAACTGGAAGATGTTCTTATTTCGGCTGATGTAGGTCCCGCTTTCACTTACGATCTGATCGACAATATAAAATCAATCGTAAAAAGGCAAGACCTTGACAGCCCTGAGGTGCTCAGAAAAGCAATGGAGAAGAGTATGATGGATATTCTCAAAGAGAGGGAAGCTCCATTGTGTATCCCGAGAAATAAGCTTTTTACCATCATGGTCTTGGGGGTTAACGGAACAGGAAAAACTACAACCATCGGCAAAATGGCCCACCGTTTTAAAAAAGACGGGCTGTCCGTTATGCTCGTTGCAGCGGATACCTTCAGGGCAGCGGCAATCGAACAGCTGGAAATATGGAGTCAAAGAATAGATGTCCCCCTTATTAAACAAAAGTCTGGGGCGGACCCTTCCGCTGTTGTTTTCGATGCCATTCATTCTGCGAAGTCACGTAAAATAGAAGTAATGATTATCGATACTGCCGGCAGGCTCCATACCAAGGTTAATCTTATGGACGAGCTGAAAAAGACGAAACGTATCATGGAAAGGGAACTGCCGGGTTCTCCCCATGAAACACTCCTTGTTCTTGATGCCACTACCGGACAAAATGCCGTTTCACAGGTAAAGATATTTAATGAAGAAGTCGGCGTGACAGGAATTGCCTTAACAAAGTTAGACGGAACAGCAAAGGGCGGGATCATCATCAGGATTGCCCATGAGCTGAATATACCTATCCGCTACATTGGCATCGGTGAGGGAATCGATGACCTGAGAAGATTCAACAGTGAAGAATTCGTGAAGGCCCTCTTTTAGTAAGCGTTTTCCTATCAGCCGTTAGCTTTCAGTAAATTTCGTACTCAATTTATGATGCGCTCGTAAAAAGTCACTTTTTTTTCGCTCAGAACCATTTTGGGGATGCTGTTATTGCCCGGCTAAAAATCTAAAACTCGTGCTTATGCACTCAAACAGTTAGATTTTCTTAACGCCGGTTATTACCAGCATCTTTTTCCCAAAATGCTTGGATTCGCTCCAAAAAGACTTTTTGCGAACTTATCATTTATTGCATAAACAAAAGGGTTAAGGGGGTGTCTTTGTTTATCCTGCTCAATGCTGAACGCTCATAATAAAACTACAATGTCGCAAGGACTGTCGTATGAAAAGAATATTTGCCATCGGTGATATCCATGGGTGTATTTCAAACCTGAAGAGCATTATGGACACGATAGACATTGATGCTCAAAATGATGCCCTTATTTTTATCGGTGATTATATAGACAGGGGGCCGGACCCTAAAGGTGTGGTCGATTTTGTCCTCGAGCTCAGGGAAAATATTGAGCATGTAATATGCCTTCTGGGAAATCATGAACAGATGTTTCTCGACTATCTTCATGACAAAAACGTTTATAAAGAAATTTTCCTTATAAACGGAGGAGATCATACCATTTCATCCTATGGAGTTGTCGACACGGCAGATGGCATTAAGGTAAAAGTTCCGGAAAATCATATGCATTTTTTCAGATCACTTCTCCCATACTATGAAACTGATGATTATATTTTTGTACATGCCGGGTTGAGACCCAACATTCCCCTGGAAAAACAGGACATAAAAGATTTAATACGGATAAGACACGAATTCATAGGGTCCTCCTGTAATTTTGGAAAGACTGTGATCTTCGGTCACACACCTTTCCCCCGGCCTCTCATAGAGCTCAATAAAATAGGAATTGATACAGGGGCCGTTTATGGCGGTAAACTCACATGTATCGAGTTACCGGAAGTCAGGATATATCAGGCCTGACGGCTTTGCAAAAAGTCCACCTGCGGCGTTGCGCTGCATCCTTCGTCATTACGACGTACGACTATGTACGCCTCATTCCTCAGGATTTACGCGCCTTGCATCTGGAGCTTTTTACTTTGCCGTCTCAATTTTAACTTTTTACGGTTTTGTAAGGTATTATGAAAATAATTGAATGTGTCCCAAATTTCAGTGAAGGAAAAGATAAAGACAAAGTAAGAAGTATAGTGCAAGCGGCGTCTGAAGTAGACAGTGCTAAGGTGCTTGACTTCAGCATGGACGTCGACCACAACAGGAGCGTTTTGACCATTGCCGGCACCCCGGACGGTGTCGTAAGGGGAACAGCTGCCGCCTGCGACAGGGCACTCGAGTTAATCGACATGGAAAAGCATTCCGGTGTTCATCCATGCATCGGTGCCGTGGATGTGGTCCCCTTCACCCCCATAAAAAACATCAGCATGAAAGAAACGGTGGAAATAGCCCGTAGGTTTGGTCGTGCCTTCGGGGAAAAAAACAATATCCCGGTCTACTTCTACGGCGAGGCAGCGCTTGATTTAAAAAGGAGAGAATTATCCGATATAAGGAGAGGGGGGTACAAGGGATTACGTAAAAAGATAAACGACCCATTATGGGGTCCGGATGCGGGACCGGCTGTCTTCAACTCCCGTGGAGGTGCAGCGGTTGTAGGGGCACGGGACCCGCTGATTGCTTTTAATATTAATCTTGCTACCGAAAATCTTGATATTGCACAAAATATTGCGAGATCGATTCGATACTCAAGCGGCGGCCTCAAAGGTGTCAAGGCGATAGGCATTCCGCTACACAGCAGAAAAATTGTTCAGGTGTCAATGAATCTCACAAATTACAGGGAAACTTCGATTCGTAAGGTTTTCGATACTGTAAAAGAGGAGGCCTTAGCTTATGGTGTCACTATACTTGAATCCGAGTTGATAGGACTTATCCCCGGAGCGGCATTTGAAGACGTGACGGCCGATTATCTCAAATTATCCGGGTTTTCTTCCAAAAGAATCATAGAAACACACCTTTACTGAAAGTATTGACACCTATCTTAAATAATGTTACAGCACCTTCTCTTTTGTTAGCATATGCCCCCGTAGCTCAGTAGGATAGAGCACCGGATTCCTAATCCGGGAGTCGCGCGTTCGAATCGCGCCGGGGGTACCAACACTTCATGCCTGAATTCCACACTTCATACCACTGTCGAGAGATAGCAGATCTATGCAATGTAACAAATGACTTATGGGGTTGCGATATTAATTTCCTGTATGTAATTTATGGGAATAAATAAAGATGAGTCAAGAGCAGAATTGACCCCCATTGCGATTGATCGGGTTTAATGGGTATTTGTTTTCTCAGGAGCGTTCCTGGTTTTGTGGTAGCTCTGCCCCGTTTTTTGTATTGTATTAGTGTTGGCTTCAGGATTCTATCGATGGTAGCAAGGGAAATGGTCAGCAGGGCGATGATTGTTTTTTCATGACGGTCAGCCTTTTTATAAAGTAAACGAATAGCCTCAATATATTCTTTTTTAGACCGTGGACTCATTGTAACTCCTCCATGTAATTCGGTGACATATATTATGAGTCAACGATCCTTTTAAAACCACCCTTTGGGTAACATTTAATTTGAGGTAATTCGCGATCATAGTTAAAACTTGACATACTCGTCCGTAACGCTTATACTGCGGTTACTTTTAAAAAATCGGGTTTGGTCCATATCCCCAGAGCCTGCGAAAGGCTTCTGGGTTTTTTTTGGTTATAATAAAAAGGTCTCTTTGAAAAGGACGCGTGGGCCATAACGAGACGAAAACAGGAGAAATATGGCAAAACGAAATGAAAACACGTTTCAGAAACGGCAAAAAGAAATTGAGCGCAAGCAAAAAGCGAAGGAAAAAATGGAGAGACGACAGGGAAAGAAGAATAAACCGGAAGAGTCATCCGACGAAATCCTGATACCTGATCAAATCTGACAGACATCTATCGATTCAACAAGAATGACCAATCAACCGCCCCGAAGGCGGACGGGCCGGGGTTATACCTGACCCTCAAATAGAATAAGAAGGACTTTTAATGAATTTTAAATCGTTTAATCTACATCCCCATATCGAATCCGGTATCAAGGCACTCGGCTATACGGAGCCCACACCGATTCAAACTCAATGCATTCCATCCATTCTCCAGGAACGGGACGTCATGGGACTGGCCCAGACCGGAACGGGAAAAACCGCCGCGTTCGCGCTTCCCATCCTGCAGCGTTTGATGGATGGTCCGCGGAAGCGTATCCGGGCACTCATCATTGCCCCGACACGGGAACTGGCGGAACAGACACACGAGTCGATGTGTCAACTTGGCTGGCGGACGAAACTGAAGAGTACCACAATTTATGGAGGCATAAAAAAAGAATCCCAGATCAGGATGCTCCGTCAAGGAGTCGAAATCGCTGTGGCCTGTCCGGGACGTCTGATCGATCTCATGAACCAGGGCATGATTGATTTATCCCATCTGGAAGTACTCGTCCTGGACGAGGCTGACCGCATGTTCGACATGGGGTTTTTACCAGATATCAGGAAGATCCTGAAGCGGCTGCCGAAAAAGCGTCAAACGTTGCTGTTCTCTGCCACAATGCCTGATGACATCCGGGAGCTGGCACAAGATGTCCTGCACAACCCCGTTACTTTCCAGATCGGCGATACTGCTCCTGTATCCACGGTCTCCCATGCCCTCTATCCTGTCGAACCGCACCTCAAAAAAGGCCTTTTAATGAGACTTCTGGACCTCACGGACATAGAGTCAGTGCTCGTCTTTACTCGCACTAAGATCCGTGCCACTCGCCTCGCAAAGCAAATGAAAAAAGCCGGTTTTTTTGCGACTTCTCTACAGGGGGACCTGTCACAGGACAAGCGCAAGGAGGCACTCAACGGTTTTCGAGACGGCAAATACCAGATCCTGGTAGCCACCGACATCGCTGCCCGCGGCATCGATGTGTCCCGAATCTCCCACGTGATCAATTACGACATGCCTGACACCGTCGATGCTTACACGCACAGAATCGGCCGGACAGGTCGTGCTGCACGGACCGGTGATGCATTTACCTTTATGACGAGGGAAGAGAGAGCTTTTGTGTGGACCATCGAAAAAGTTCTCGGTGAAAAAATCGAAAGCCGAACACTGGAAGGTTTCGATTACACCGTGCGGGCACGTACAGGCCACCATCAGAAAATGTCGGGTTCGACCGCCCGCGGCTGAATTCACGAGGCATCCGTGAAAACCGTTTATTTATTTTTTTCTGATTATGGGATCGGGGACAGCCGCTTATTTCTTACATGATACGGTCTGCTTCTACTCAACGTCCGTCAATTCCATGTAGCTCGTCTCTGTTGATGGATAGCAGATCTATGTACTTTAAGAATTGACTATGGAGTTGTGATTCTGATTCAGCCAAGTTCAAAGGAAGTCACGCTGATGAGGCAGCGGGTGCGAGACCGATGTACCTTATGAGTTCGTCTCTGCCAAACCGACCCGACACAATAATCTCCTTATCCCGTTTCGGTAACTTTTTGATCCTGTATTCGATCTTTGCCGCCATGCTCCTGTCGCCGACGAGAACTTCGTAAACAAGAGCTATTGACGAAAAAGACTTTGTGTATTTCGCCGCCTTCCGATTGCCCGAGATATGTTCGGCTACCCGTCGCTGCACATCCGTGCTGATACCAGTGTATAAATACCGGTCGTCACATCTGATGATATAGAGATGCCATTGTTTCATTCCTGTGCCTTCAAAGTAATAACGCTCGGTACACCGAACCGTGCACGAACACTCTCTGCCTCTAAGAAACCTCCGATTCCCAAGCGCTCCGTAGCGGCAACAGCCGCCTGGGCGTCAAAAATGGCTCGATAGGCATCGCGGTAAAGAATGAACTCGGCCTCCAGGGATTGTGACTTTTCCCGGAATTTCTGTTGAGAATCCATGGCACCGGGATGTTAAAATCTAACCGAAAGATCGCTCGAAAAGGTCATTAATTGCTTTGTGGCCTTCTTCGGTCAGGTTTCGCGTCCCCGTCCCGCAGAACGAATCAAAACTGATGACGGGTGTGTCCTTTTTCCAGGCACCGTCTTTCCACGTATGCCAGTGAGCGGTTTCCTGATCGAAAACGCTTACCGGCCGGTTAAAGAATTTTGCCAGTTCAACAGCCCAGCCCGTTCCACCTTTAACGGTTCCGTCTTCCATGATTATTCCCACCGCTATAACCTGAAAACCTTTGTTGACCATATGGAAAATAACCTGGATTACTTTTCTGATTTTGTCGGCATGAGTATACCGTTTCCCCATGCGTTTGAAAACAATCTCCATGCTGACATCACCCAATTTCAATTCCTCATCACTTAAGATCGTAACATTTTTTTCACGAGTGAGGTTATGTTCCGGGAACGAAAAAGTGACTTCACGGATTCCCCACTTCTCTGCATTTTCTCCAAAAGCAGTTTCCGCGCCTTTCAGTCCGCCACTGAAAAATTTGATTTTTGAACAGTCTTTCATTACTTTCCTCCACATATTGTAATATTTAATTGTAACCGTTTCGCAAAATGTCTCTTTAAACCGGGCATGTGCTCACGGGTGTATGGTGTGCACGCACATCATAACCGAAAGGTTCCCCCGCTGTCAGATTATTTCCTTTTTTTGACTTTCCCCGGCCTTTTCTTCTGCCGGTTCTCATACTCATCAATCAACGCATGTATCCTGCCCTCCTGGGGCAGAACAATTGTCTGGGCATAATCGCTTTGACTGATTTTTATAACCTCAATCTCCTTTTTCAATAACTGCTGGATCTCGTCAAGACGCTCTTTCTCGTCCTTACTGCAAAATGAAATGGCAATCCCTTTTTTGACTCCCCGCCCGGTCCTTCCCACTCTGTGGACATAGTTTTCCGGCTTTTCGGGCAAGTCATAATTGACGACATAATTCACATCGGGAATATCAATTCCCCGGGCACTGACATCCGTTGCGATCAGGATATTACATTCGCCGTTCTTGAACTTCTGCATCACATCGGTTCTCATGTTCTGCTCCTTGTCACCATGAATCGTAACAGAGCGTATTTGAACCCGTTCCATTGCTTTTGCCACCCTTTCGGCGCGAACCCGGGTTCTGACAAATACGATGATCTTGCTGTCCGTGTTATCTTTGACAAATTCCTCCAGGAAAAACCGTTTGTCATCCATTTCGATGAACATGACAAAGTGAGAAACATTTTTCGCGACGGGATCTTCAGGAGAGAGCTGAATCCGTATCGCGGAACTTTTAACTTGCGAATAAGCAAGTTTTTTGATTTCCTTATTGATGGTTGCAGAGAAGAAAAGCGTCTGATGCTTTCTGGTCAGCATTTTCTTGACATATTTAATATCCGCGATAAACCCCAGGTCCAGCATACGATCGGCTTCATCGATGACCAGAATTTCAACACTCCCGAGATTAATATACCCCTGATTGATCAGGTCAAACATGCGCCCCGGCGTTGTAACAAGGATATCGATTCCCGCCTGAAGCTTTTTAATCTGCGGGTCCTGCTCAACACCACCATGAAGCGAGAAAACGTTTACTCTGGTATGTTTTGCAAGATATTTAAAAACGTCGCCGATCTGCTGAGCCAGTTCACGAGTCGGGGCCATAACGATACATTTAATGCCGGCAGACCGTTTACTGCTTTTTACACCGTGGATTCTGTCAATGAGCGGAATGGCAAAGGCCGCCGTTTTGCCCGTTCCCGTTTGGGCTATGGCAAGAACGTCCTCACCCTTCATGATTGACGGGATTGATTTAAATTGTATATCTGTCGGTCTCTTAAAGCCGAGCTGCGCCAGATTCTTTTTTATTTCTTCTGAAATATTGTATTGTTCGAACTTCACAGTCCCTCACTAACCTTCAACAACCCGAAAGAAACACCCTATAACTTCTGACGCTGTTCGTTATATCGAAATCAGGGGTTATCGGCAGCTGTCAGATGATTTTCTTGTTTTCAACCGGCAGGCGGCACCCGATCACGCAACCAATGCGTCTCCCTTCAAAACACCATAATCGTCGTATTTGAATGTACCATGATGAAACGTGTATGTACAGAATATGTCTATGCGATGATTAAGCAGAGCAGCGCTTCTATCAGAAGATGACCGGGCTGTCAAACAATATGAACAAAACATCCCGGAAAGGTCACATGGATGAGGTTTCAGTTTTGTTTAAATCGGGGGATTCCGTACTCATTTTTCAACAATAGGTTAGATTTTTTATTTACAATGCTATAATGCTGGTGAAAAATAATCGTCTAAATTTTTCAGATATTCGTTTACTGTACGTAACAAAAAGATGATTGACTGGCAATTTGTTAGTGGTCATTTTCTTGTAAGTTTTTTCCTTACCAATCATAGAGGATTTCCCAGTGCTCCATAAAGGAGGGACCTTTTTGGCTGTATCGGCATGAAAGTGTTTTGCCCGTACCAGGGCCCCCGTTGCCGTTTTCATGCCAGTAGCGCAAATAAATAGCGGGAATTTGTCTGGGGATATCCTGGGTTTTGTCGGGGTCTACTGGTTCTTCCAGCCAGGTCTCCTTCTGTTCAATTACTTTCCAAACCGTCCCTAATTGCTTGCTTCTGACCCTTTCCCCCACATGAGGAAGTCCCATTTTTTCCCTGAGTTCTTTAAACCTGTAAGTAGAACATTCACCGTTGTCCAAAACCTTCTCCCCAAAGACTATAATGCCAATAGCCCCAAGGGGTGCCGTCAGGAGGATGGAAAGGACTGCCACGGCTAAAATAACCTCCCCGGAGGCCACACCTGCCGCAAGGGGTACAGCTCCAATGGCCGCCTGAACCGTGGCCTTAGGAACGTATGCAACCACGCAAAAAAGCTTTTCCTTCCAGTTGAGAGGCGTACCCAGCAAAGACAGGTATGTTCCTATGCTCCGAAAAACGAGGCCTACCAGAATAACCGCGGCGCCTGCAAGACCTGCTTTCCATGCTACATGGATGTTTACCTGAGCACCCACAAGAACAAAGAGAAGCAGTTCAGCAAAGACCCAGAGGTATTTAAGTTTCTGGGAAATGATATGGGCAATCGCTTCAGATTTTTCGAGGATAATGAACCCGATAGCCATAACTCCCAAAAGACTTGCTATTGGAACCCATTTTTCGCAGGCTCCTTCCAGCCAGGTAAGACAAATGGCGACACCCAAAACCACCAGGGTGCGTTTAGGAGAGCGCCAATCATATTTCTGAAAAAGTTTCAGGAGGAAATATCCCGGCACGAGCCCGACAATAATTCCAAGTATAATAGAAATGGGAATATCAGCCAACCTGGCCCAAATATGGACTTCGCTCCCACTGTACATACCTAAGAATACGGTAAAAAGTACAATGACAAAGACATCGTCTAAAGCGGATGCCCCAAGTAGCAGGGTTGGGATGCCCTTTTTTGCCCCACGACCGCGATCCATAAAATCAATCATGAGCGGTACCACGACAGCAGGAGAAACTGCCGCCAGTATAGCCCCGAGGATGGCTGCTTCAATATAAGTTATGTGTAACAATATAGGGGCAACCAACATAATCCCTATTATTTCAAAAATGGCCGGAATAGTGCTCATGGTGAGTGCGGCACGGCCGACCCTGTTCAGGGTGTCGCGGCGGAGTTCCAATCCGGCTCGAAGCAGAATAACGATCAAGGCAATCTGGCGGAATTCTCCCGAGACTTGCGCCATTTCCGGGGAAATGAGATTCATAATGTAAGGACCAACTAAAACACCGACAAGCAACATCCCAATCAGGCCGGGCAACCTGATGCTCCGAAAAAGATAGTCTGCAAACAGCCCCAGAATAATAATCAACGCAATATTGATAGCCATAAGATTCCCTATTGCAGGCTTTGCATAATTGCAGGTTCGGTCATTGCGAGGAGTAAACCTTAGTCTCCTCTTTATATCCTCGACGATTGATGAATACAGGCCTACGAAAAGCCCCGCTCAACCAGGTTGGTGCGGGGCTTTTCGTAGTCTTAATAAAAATTCTGCCACTGCTTTCACTTAGCATGACAGAATTTTTCAATAATCTGACTCCTACCCCTTTTGGGAGCAAGAATCATCATCCCAAAATCAACGGATGGTTTTTAGGCAAACTTAGATAGATTCCGTTATCTTCTGGTTATTTTTCAGTTTAAACTTCATATATAATTCGCAGTTTTTTGTCAAGCTATTTTCTATTTTACCGCCCTTTCAAGAAGCGCGGTAAAATAGAAATTTCTTATAATTACTGAAAATTTATTTGACATAGTAATACAACGACACTATATTGTCGTGGATTTACAATAAACGGAGATGCGTGGGGTAAAGTAAAACATAGCAACAAAAAGATTAAGAGTATCGTCAGAAAAAAATATTCCAGGGTTGCAATTTCATCCGAATCAGGATGTTTAAAGGAATGCTGTAGTTAATGGTTCACGCATTTGCTACCGTCTTGTAGATAGCGTTATGAAAAATTATAAAGAAATTATTGAAAGATCTGTTCGAGACAAATAAAGGACAAAGAGGAGAAGGTTAAATGTTTGAAGTTTCAGAAAAGGCAAAGGATATGATTAAACAAATCCTCGAATCGAAGCAGGAGACATTACCAGTACGCCTGGCCTATTCGGAGGGCGGGTGTGCAGGTCCCTCTCTGGGAATGTCTCTGGATGAGGCTAAGAAGGAGGATAAGGTCTTTGAGAAAGACGACATTACATACGTGATAAATGAACAGTTGTTTGAACTGGCAAAACCTATTAACATAGATTTCGTTACCACACCAAACGGCTCAGGGTTCTCCATCACTTCAAATGTGTCGGGCGGCGGGTGTTGCGGCGGCGGGTGTGACGGGTGCGGCGGCTGACAGAGATATCAACTCAACCCACACATGATTATACGCTACCAGAAAAGGGTATATTTATCCCCTTTTTTGTGAAAATAAGATTTGAACAGCAAACTTCGTAAACGGGGCAGGAGATTGCTTTTCCGGCATTAATCGTTCTTTCCCCTCCTTTGTCCAATTATCCGGTGGAGAAAGGCCCTGTCTCAAAAGCTCCGCTTGGGTCAGCATAACCATCGTAACAAACATATACGCCAAAAGGTCCTACCCAAGCAAAAGACCTCTAATTGGTGCATTCTCCCCCACCCTTATTAGTACAAGTATCAAAGCGTACTTCAAATAGCTTGATACTGTTAGCAAATAATGGAACCAGACAGATGAATTTTATCATTAGTATTTCAAAAGAAATTCTTTTCTTTTTTAATGAAACAGCAATTTATCTTCTGTTCGGTTTTATCATAGCAGGAATACTGCACGTTCTCTTCCCCGAATCCATCATTCGCCGTCACCTGGGACGCAGTTCCTTCTATTCTTGTTGTCAAATCTACGATATTCGGAATACCGCTTCCTCTCTGTTCGTGTGGAGCTGTTCCGGTGGCAGCTTCTCTTAAAAAAAGCGGTGCGTCAAAGGGGGCCACCATATCATTCCTTATTGCAACCCCCCAGGTAGGCGCGGACAGTTTTTTAATTACATACTCTTTGCTGGGCTGGATATTTGCTCTTTTCCGTATTGCGGCATCGTTAATAACGGCTTTAACAGCAGGTATTATGGTCAATATTATTGGCAGGGATGGTTCAGAGCAATCCGAAGAGGTTCCATTGAATGGTGTTCAATATAAAAGCTTCTATCAGCGCCTCAAATCAATTTTAGGCTATATTGAATATGATCTGCTGGGGTCTATTGCCAATGCGCTTTTGCTCGGATTAATACTTGCCGGTATTATAGCGGCAAGTATCCCTGACGGCTTTTTTGAAAGATATCTTGATGGTATTATATGAAATTCAAGGTGCTGTCTAAAATGGAAGAGAAAAGAGAAACAGAAGCCAGCAAAGTGCGTCTGGCCGTTTCCGGTATGACCTGCATGCATTGTGCGGAAACAGTAAAAAGAGCTGTTGAATCGGTTGAAGGGACATCGAATGTGGTAGTTAATCTGGATAAAGAAATGGTAGAATTTGAGATGAAGGAAAAGGGCAATACTGAAAAAGTAAAAAAAGCAATTGAACTGGCAGGGTATAACGCTGGGTGACTCAGGAGGAGATGACATGTCAAAACGTGAGTATCCCGATAGTCCACGGGTCGGTGTAGGGGCAATAGTGATCAAAGACGGCAGAGTCCTTCTCGTCAAACGCGGTATTGAACCAAGCAAGGGCCTGTGGGCAATTCCGGGCGGCTCCGTAGAACTGGGTGAAACACTGCAGGAGGCAGCCGAGCGGGAGATTATGGAGGAAACCGGACTCGTCATCCGTGCCGGAAAACCAATCTACACCTTCGATTTCATCGAAAGAGACGACGCGGGGCGTATCAGGTTCCATTTTACAATTGTCGACGTTATCGGAGACTATGTAAGTGGAACACCAAACGCCGACGACGATGCACTCGAGGCCCGCTGGATATCACCGGGAGAACTGAAAGAATTGCCGGTTAGCAAAAGCACCTTAAAAGTACTTGAAGAAATGGGTTTTTACGCTAATCCAGTCTCTTCCTAAAACGCCCGACAGATCCGGCAAAGACAATCAAACCTAAAATTAACAGTCCAAGAAACTGGGGCCAGAGTACCGCCAGTCCCACCCCTTTCAAAAAAATTCCTCTTATAATTATTAAAAAATACATTAAAGGGTTCAAATAGGTCAACCACTGTACAACCTGCGGCATATTGGCGATTGGAAACACGAAACCGCTTAGCATTATGAACGGGAGGATGAAAAAGAAGGAGGTCATCATCGCCTGCTGGCGGGTAGCTGAAACGGTTGATATAAATAAACCCAATCCCAGTATGCTCAACAGGAAAAGAAAGGCGCCGAAAAAGAGGAGCAACAAACTTCCCCTTATCGGGATGCTAAACCAGAAGACTGCCAAGACGGTAACCACAACCATCTGTGCAAGAGAGACGATTATATAAGGGATGCTCTTACCCAAAATCAGTTCGAAGGGTCGTATCGGTGTTACAATCAACTGTTCCATAGTACCGGATTCTTTTTCTTTTATTATCGCCATAGAGGTAAGAACCATAACAATAATCATGATTAAAAAGGCTACGATACCAGGCACATAGAAATTCTGGCTATCAAGATTGGGATTATACCATGTCCTTATCCGGGCATCTATTTTGCCGTAATCAATATGTTCGGGATAAAGTTCTTTAATAAATTTCCGGTTTAATCTGTCAAGAGCCATTGTAGTATAGGCTATCCTGACAGAGGCCATATTGCTCATGCTTCCATTAACAAGTACCTGAATGTTTGAGGTTTTCCTTTTCCTGATAAGTTCGCTAAAATCGGGGGGCACCTTGACGGCAAGATCGATCTTTTCTCGAAGTAAAGCTTCCTCCAAGTCCTTAGGATTGATGGTAAAGTGAGTTATGCGAAAAGTTTTATTGCCGCTAAATTCATCGGCCAGCATCCGGCTTTCCCGTGTCCGGGATTGGTCGAAAAATCCTACTCTGATGTCCCGTACATCAGTCGTTACGACATATCCAAAAATGAGCAATTGGACGAGGGGAGCTATTATCAAGATTGATCTGCTCTTTTTATCTCTAAAAAGCTGAATAAACTCCTTGCGTACCAGTTCGCGAATCCTGATCCAGTTCATCTCACATCCCCTCTTTCTTCAACACAAGAAGATTCATAACGGTGAGGATGACAAACATGGCCGCCAGTACCATGTAGCTTGGCCACAAGTGCATAAGCCCTAAATTTCGCAGATATAACCCATTGAGGATATCTATATAATATGTTGCGGGGACGATATAAGTCACAAGCTGGAGGACTTTCGGCATGTTTTCCACCGGAAAGACAAAATTGGAAAGGAGAAGAGATGGCAGATAGGTAATCAGTACGGCTAATTGATTGGCAACCAGCTGTGATTTTGTAATAACAGAAATAAGGAGGCCAAGGCTAAGTGCGACAAACAGATAAACGGAGGAGGCAAGTACCATCAGCCAGAAGCTGGATTTCATAACGACACCGAACAGCACTTGTCCCATAAAGACAGCGACAAGTACATCTATCAGTCCTATAAAAAAATAGGGGATGGCTTTTCCCGTTAAAAATTCAGCCCCTCTGAGAGGCAGGGAACGTATCGTTTCCATCGTCCCATTTTCATACTCGCGGGCAATTACCAGCGAAGTCAGCATGGCTCCTACTATCATGATAATGATTGCAATGATGCCGGGAACGATAAAATTACGGCTCTCAAGATCTTCATTAAACCAGATTCGTATACGTCCCTCAACGGGCGGCTTTATCTTCTCCATTCCGCTGCGATTGAGAAAATCAAGGAGCAAGTGGCTGTTATATTCCTCAACAAATGCCATAATGTATCCCCGTGAGATACCGGCATTATTAGGGTCGCTGCCATCAAAGAGGATTTGAATCGGGGCTTCACGGTTTGACCTGATATTCTCGGTCCAGTCAGGAGGGATAATCACTGCCATTGTTGTCCAGCCATTGTCCAGGTACTCTATAACAGTTCTGGTATCCGGAAGCTGGTTGGCGATGTTGAAATAAGAAGATGCGTCGAGCTTGCGGATGAAATCACGGCTTAAGTAGGTTTTGTCATGATCCACCACAACGGTCTTAATGTTGTCCACATCGAGGCTGAGGGCATAACCGAACAGGAAAATCAGAAGGAGAGGGATGATAAAGGCCAGATATAGACTCCTGAAATCTCTGATCAGGTGGTAGAATTCTTTTCGAACAATGGCTTTAATCTTTACCGCGTTCAATTGTTTCTCTCCTGGCCATCAATTCAACAAAAACATCATTTAAGCCCGCCTCAGGGTGATCGGGGAAGGTTTCTTTAATAATCTGAGAAGGGCTGCCGGCCGTTACTATTTTCCCCTCATCAAGGATTGCAATCCGCTGGCAATTATGCGCCTCGTCCATATAGTGTGTGGTAACAAAGATTGTCACACCATCATCTGCCAGCTTTCCAATAAATTCCCAGAAGTGGCGGCGTGTGATCGGATCAACGCCTGATGTGGGTTCATCGAGAAATAGGATATCAGGCTGGTGAAGCAGAGCACATCCGAGGGCCAGGCGTTGTCGCCATCCTGGAGGCAATTCTCTGGTAAGCCTTTGGCGGACATCCTGCAGACGGGCAAGATCCAGGATCTGTTCAATCCTTTTATCCCAACGGTCCGGAGGCACCTCGTAGACTCCCAGGTAGAAACGGATGTTTTCAAATGGGGTCATATCTTCATAAAGGGAAAATTTTTGCGACATATACCCTATTGAGTGTTTGATTTCTTCCGGTTCGGTGCAGATATCATGTCCGGCAACCACACCGGAACCGGACGTCGGAGTTATGATACCGCAAAGCATCCGGATGGTAGTCGATTTCCCGGAACCGTTAGGGCCTAACAGGCCAAAGATCTCCCCTTTTTTAACAGAAAAAGAGATTCTGTCCACGGCAACAAACTGACCGAATCTCTTTTCTAAATCCTTTACAAAAATAGCATCCTGTGTCGTCATTTCACATCTTGAATTTATCGTGTACAAGTTCTTCGTCAACTTCTTTTATTCGATGGATCATGGCTTCTTCAAGATCCGGAAAGTTGGATATCATCTTTTCGGGAGTTGCTGTATCAATAATCCTCGATTTGTGCATGATGGCGAGGCGATCACACTTTCCTCCTTCATCCAGATAGGCCGTTGAAATTAGAACGGTCATACCTTCCCGCTTCATCTCAGAAAGGATCTCCCAAAATTCCTGCCGTGATACCGGGTCCACACCATTGGTCGGCTCATCAAGGATGAGAACCGTAGGCTGATGTACAAGGACACAGGCCAGTCCCAATTTCTGTTTCATACCTCCGGAGAGATTACCCGTCAGACGATCAACAAATGGGAGGAGATTAGAAAACTCGAGATACCGTTCCCTCCGCTTCTTCCTCTCCTGGCCGGAAATCCCGAAGATATCCATAAAAAAACTGATGTTTTCATCAACGGTGAGATCCTGGTAGAGACCGAAACGCTGGGGCATATATCCCATTATGGTCTTGACGCTTGTTTTCTGAGAGACAACATCCATCCCCCCGACTTGAATCCGTCCGGAAGACGGCTCTATCATGGTTGCTATCATCCGAAGCAGAGTTGATTTGCCCGCCCCGTCAGACCCCACAAGTCCGAATATAGTTCCACTGTCTACCTGAAAAGATACATCGCAGACGGCCTTCACGTCCCCAAAACTCCTGGAGACATTTTCAACCTGCACGTAGTGATTTATGGAATCATGCATTATTTTCACTCTCGGAAAATAAGAAACTGTCCTTTGCCCTCAGGGTGCCATGGACAAACTTGTTTGTCCGTGCCACCAATCATCGCTTACCGCAACCAGGCATCGGCCGGCATTCCCGGTTTCAATTCAAGGTCCGGATTGGGAATAGAAACCTTGACAAGGTATACAAGCTTGACCCTCTCCTTATGGGTCTGGATTATCTTTGGTGTAAACTCCCCTTCAGGGGATATGAATGAAACTTCCCCCTTATAGACCTTGTCAGGAAAAGTATCCACCTTCACCTCAACACGTTGCCCCGGTTTTACTTTACCTATTTCTGTCTCGCCAACAAATATTTTCAGATCCACAGTGGAAAGGTCCGAAAGTGTCAGGACCTCACGGCCAGGTATTACCACCTCTCCAAGCTCAACATTTCGGCTAACTATTATTCCATTGAAAGGCGCCTTCAACTTTGTATACTTGAGCTGAATTTCCGTAATTTTTAGGGCCGCTCTCACCGCCCTAACATCGGCCTTCGTTGCCTCAACTTCTCTTTCCGTAGCTTCAATTTTTTTTAAGTTGCTCTTCGCCTGTTCCAGAACAGCCTCCGCTTCAGACAGCTTTGCATCCGCAGTCTGATACCTCAGATTTACAGTCTCCCACTCATTTTCCGAAACAACATTTTTTTTAAATAACGTATCATACCTTTTTTTATGCTTCCGGGCCTCCTCCATAGTATCTCTGGAGCTTGAAACAACGGCCCTCGCCCTTACAACTTCAGCGGGAAGTGTTTTCCTGTATATTTCCAAAACCACCTCCAGTTGCCGCAGCTTCTTTTCAGATCTGTCCAGATTGGCACCGGCCTGTTCATGGCGGGCCCGGTATTCAGATTGATCCAGTTCCGCAAGAATCTGTCTATTTTCTACAGACTCCCCTTCCCTAACAGATACATTTACGACTCTTCCACCAACTTGAAAAGAAAGTTCAGAATTCGTCGCCTCCATCGTTCCGGAATAGTATAATTCGTCAAGTTTCGCCTTCCGCTGGCCCGAGTAAACCAGAAAACCGACACCCAGAATAAGGGCAGCAAAAACTATCACGCCAATTTTTTTCTTCAATCTTACCCCCTAAAGCTACCGCCCAGAACGTTCTTTGTATTTTGAAAGCCTTACATAAAAGAACTAAAACAAAAAAACACCAAACATTCAACAAAAAACTCTTACTGTATCGATAGATGCCGGTAATACCATCAACTACGGTTATTTTGGAGGGGGCCCAGGTGAGAACATATTACCCGATTTATCGATCAAGGTGTCTCATTTTCATTGACACATTACTTAGACTTAATTAGAATTTACTAGTATTTGCACAATACTTACGATTATAAATTATAGGATATCGGTAAACGCAGAGAAAATATGGTAATGAAAGACTGGATGACACACGAATACGAAGAGGAGATGCACAGACCTGTAACTTACTAACTCCAGAAGAAAAGCATTGTAACCGGGAAGCAGTAGAAATTCTCCATCCCAATAAAGAACTTGCAGAAAGGGTGTCCTTTATTGAGTTTCTTGGGCGTGAAAATTTTCAGGATATGCCAGTTGAGGCGCAGATTTTAAAAGTTGCAAATGATTATGAGGAGCTCATCCGTCCTGATTACAGGGATATTCCTGCTGAAGAGGCGATGGAAATCATAAAAAGAGGGTCAGGCACCAGATATAACACGAGAGTTGTTAAAGCCTTAGCAACAATTGTTCACAAATTTTCTTTAATCAATGTTGAGCGTCAAATCCGTACAATAATGCATATAAATATATCCCTTGACAAAAAAGATTATTATACACTGCGTCACAGTTTTCATACGAGAAATATGGCGTTGGAGATTGCTAAAAAGTTGAACTTGTCACGCGGGGAGCATGAAATGTTAAAACTCGGATGCGAACTCCATGATGTCGGAAAAATTCATGTACCTCATGAGATATTGAATGCCCCCAAGACTCTCACTCCCGAAGAATATGAAATTATAAAAAACATCCGATCTGGAGCGAGACTTATTTTATTGAAATCCCGGGGATGAAATCTCTTGCAAAAATTATAAGATCCCACCATGAAAAGTACGATGGAACAGGGTATCCCGATGGATTAAAAGGAGAGGAAATCCCTTTCTTTTCAAGAATTATGGCAATAGCAGATGTGTACAGCGCACTTACAACCAAAAGAGTCTACAGAGATGCAATGCCTTATGCCGAGGCGCTTACGATAATGGAAGGTATGAAAGGTTCATTCTTTCCTGACCTTTTTGACGTTTACAGGAAAATCATCAGTGAGAAAATCGCAAATGGCGAGACAAGAGACAATGAATTGTCTTAATTGATATTCGGCAAGGGAGATGGAGTCCTCAACAACGTCTTCCAAACAAGGGGTCTGAGTGGAACAAGAAATATCAGGAAATGCCGGAAATTCTCTAAAATATTACGGCAAGCTCTCACGAGATGTTCTATTTGAAGCGGTTCGAGCATTTTTTAGCGATAACTGCCCTAACCTGTCGGCTGCCATAGCATTTTATTCCATTCTATCAGTCATTCCAATTATTTTTTTCATTCTTTTTGCCAGTGGACTCATTCTCGGCTCTTCCGAAAGTGCATATACCACTGTTGTTGAATTTGTAAGACAGCTTAATCCCTACATGGAAGACAAGCTGCTCCTGGGAATAAAAAAACTGTCAGAAACCGGCGGGGTACTGGGGTGGGTCGGATTCGTATTTCTCTTATGGATTTCCACGATGATATTCTCTTCTCTGGATGTCGCCTTTACTATTATCTTCCGTGTAAAAAAAAGGGGACGCTTTTTTTTCAAATCAATACTGATAGCTGTAGCTGTTATACCTCTTGGAGTTATTGCCATTCTTTTTTCCATTTTGATAAATATTGCAGCAGTGATCATAGAGAATACCGGATTGGTTCTATTCGGAATTAACGTCAGCAATCTTATAGTAAATACCACGCTGATCCGGCATATAATTCCCATCGCTGTTGTTATTGTTTTCTTCACACTAATATTTAAGTTTATTCCCAACAAGAAGATTCACTTTTCACATGCGCTTATGGGCGGGATCATCTGTTCGGTCCTCCTTGAAATTGCGAAGTACCTGTTCGGCCTCTATCTCTCATCCGGCGGCAATCCGGCAAACTTTGTGTACGGACCCCTTAACGCGCTTATATATATTGTCCTCTGGGTATTCTATCTTGCTTCCATGATACTTTTTACCGCAGAGATCATATCTGTTTTTGAACGAAAAACGAGTAATACATAAATTAGGGAAGGCTTCACCGCCTGCAAGGTGGTGGCTTCAAAGATGTAAACCGCAGGTCGATCTTGAAACTGATCCTGAAACAAGTTCAGGATGACATTCCTTTTCTTTGTCATTCCGAATTTATTTCAGAATCTTTATTGGATATAATATACTATGCCTGAAATCGGGAACAATTACGAATTATCGTCATCAAAACTGATATTAGCATCTGCTTCTCCGCGGCGAAAAGAGCTGCTGAGACTCGTAGGATTAAATTTCGAAATAAAGCCAAGCAACGCTAAGGAGATATTTTTAAAAGGCGAAACCCCGGAAGAGCACGTTTTAAGACTTTCAGAACAAAAGGCGGTGTCAATCTCCATCCATAACCCGGATGCCTGGGTGCTGGGAGCCGATACCATCGTTATCATCAACGGGGAGGTGCTCGGCAAACCTGCAGTTGCTGATGAGGCAAAGGAAATGCTGCGCAAGCTCAGCGGCAGAAAGCACAAGGTTATTACCGGTTTTTGTCTGATAAGAAAAAATAAAGATATCATTGTCAAAGATACGGTTGAGTCTTCAGTCGTTTTTAAGGAAATACCTGAAGATGAAATTGATTGGTACGTTAGAAAAAAAGAGCCGTATGACAAGGCGGGAGGATATGCTATACAGGGTATGGGCGCTTTTTTTATAAAGGAGATTCACGGATCATACACAAACGTCGTCGGTCTTCCACTCTGCGAGGTTATGGAAATTCTCAAAAAGGTCGGCGCGATAAAATTTTCTAAAGGATAAAATTATGTACACGGTAAAAGATAACATAAAAAAGATACGGGATAACATTGCCCACGCCGCCATGAAATCCGGACGAGAGGCATCCGATATAAGGCTCATGGCAGTAACAAAGACCGTCGCAGATGAGAAAATCATCGAGGCTATTGAGGCCGGAGTTGATATAATCGGAGAGAATTATGTTCAGGAGGCAAGTAGAAAAATAGAGGAGATGGGAAAGAACATCGAGTGGCACATGATAGGGCACCTCCAGTCCAAAAAGTCCAAATATGCGATACGCCTGTTCGATATGATCCACTCCATCGACAGAATTAAGCTGGCCAGAGAGCTGGATAAAAGAGCAAGGATGGCGGAATGTATAACCAAAATTCTCATAGAGGTAAATGTAAGCGGTGAGGAAACCAAAAGCGGAGTCAAAAAAGAAGACGCTTTAAATCTTGTAAAGGATATTTCCGCCCTTGAGAATCTCTCCATTCAGGGACTTATGACCATGCCCCCCTGGTTTGATGATCCCGAAGATGCCAGACCCTATTTTGTGAATCTGAGGGAGCTCCGGGACAGAATTACCGAGGAAAAGATACCCAATGTTGAGATGTGTGAGCTCTCCATGGGTATGTCAGGCGACTATCAGGTAGCGGTGGAAGAAGGGGCTACCATAGTAAGGATAGGAACGCTTATCTTTGGAGAGAGGCAGTATTGATAACCGCAATCAGTGCCTTAATCACTTCCCCTTATAGATAAATCTTTCAAATAATCTGTGAAAAGGTGTCCAGTCCGAATCGTCATCGGAGTTCTCTATAAATTTCTGAAAGGCGTTCATTTTGGCATCGAGGTCATCCATATAGTGTATGATCAGTGCCTCCAGGGTTTTGGGACGCTTTGGAGAGCCGTATTCAAGTATCCCGTGATGACTCAGCATTGTATGTTTCAGCTCCATGGCAAGCTGTTCGGAAAAGTTTTCTACGTTGGCCATCTTTGTATCCAGCATTTCTATGCCTATCACTATATGCCCTATGAGCCTCCCGTTATCGGTATAGTCTGTTAAGCTGTCAAAGGACAGTTCGTGGATCTTGCCGATATCATGAAGGATGCCACCGGTAATGAGAAGGTCCCTGTTAACTCCTTCATAGTGGTCTGCGACCATATCGATCAAGCGTGTTACCGAAAGGGTGTGTTCCAGAAGACCGCCGAGATAACAGTGGTGGAGCCCCTTGGCTGCCGGGGCCTTTTTGAATCGATCAGCTATATCTTCATCTTTGAAAAATTCATACAGCAACTCTTTCAGACATGGAGTGTCCACCTTTTCGACAAATTCCATCAGGTCTTCAAACATCCTGTCAACGTCCATTTTGGAGGCGGACAAAAAGTCGTCCAGATCCACTTCGTCACTATCGACCTTCTTCAAACCTGCAATAGAAAGCTGAATCGAATTCCTGTAACTTACCGCCCGGGATTTGATATCAACAACGTCTCCCTTGCCGAAGAGCTTGTTCAATGCAACGGCGTTATCCCATATCCTCGCCTCTATTTCACCTGTTTTGTCTCTGAGAGAAAGGTTAAGGTATGGCGAACCTTTCTGGGAAACAGCCATATTTTTCTCCACAACGAGAAAGGTGTCATTTACCTTGTCCCCTGCGTGTACATCTTTTATGTAGATATTCTTCACAAAGATAGCCTCCTTATTTAACTATCACCCTTCCCTTATGCGAATAGACTCTCATCCTCCTGCCTTTCACATATCCTATGACAGTGATTCCCGCATCTTCTGATAAGGTAATCGCCTTTGAGGTAGGGGCCGAATGAGATATTATTACCGGTATGCCCATTTTCCATACTTTGGCTACAATCTCCGAAGAGACACGGCCTGTCGTTACGATGATCTTATCGGAACTATCGATACCCGCAAGAAGCAAATATCCTCCGAGCATATCGACGGTGTTGTGCCGCCCTATGTCTTCCCTTGAAACAAGAATCCCGTCTCCATCAGCCAGTGCGGAACAGTGTGTTCCACGAGTTGCACTGTGGAGCTCTGACGATTCAAGAAGACCTTTCATCAATTTCAAGACATGATCTGTTGAAAGGATAATATCTGACTCCAGCACCTTCATTGAAACTTCATCTATTCTATTTCCCCGGGAGCCGCTGGAGGCAATGGTCTCTATTGAAAGTGGAGGTTTGTCCCCGCTTATCGTTGCAATACGTACCCTTCCCTTTTCATCGGAAACGTTTATTTCTTCTATATCGTCAAGCGATTCAATGACACCTTCTGACCTTAGAAATCCCACCGCCAGCTCTTTCAAATGAATCCCCGCACAGGCTATAGTGACAACCCTCTTATCATTGAGAATGATTTCAACGGGAATCTCCCTTATGATGTCGGAAACCTCGCTTAAAAGTTTTTCTCCGTCATACATTCGAATATCAAACTGCTCGATCGTCATCTTTCCTTCCGTTCCCTCAGCACCCGGTGGTCACCCACCCTTATGGTGAGCTTCGTTGCATCGAAATATTCCATAAGCGGTATGGTGAATTTCCGAGACAGGCCTGTCATATCTCTGAAGCTCGCCGGTGTAGCTTCCCCCTCCTTCAAAAGAAACGCCCTGTAATCTTCCCTGAGACTGCCGAGCACATCTTTATGGAAACACAGCTCCTCACTCACCTTTACAAGCACTCCTTCGTTTAACATAACTTTCAGGATATTCTCGGCCTTGTCTCTTCTGTCGGCAAACTTCTCTACTGTTTCTTTGGTAACCGGCGGTGTGAGTTTTGACTCGAGATAGAGCTTCTCGATCTCTTTTCTGAGTTCCTCCAGGTCGCCTTTCAGGTTAACCTTATGCCCGGAAATCCTGACATTTTCTTTGTCTATAACGATATTCTCGTCCTTTGCCAGATTCTTGATGACAATATTGAAAAATCCCGGATCGACGAGAGGGCCGAGCGTTGTCCTGAGCTCTTCCTTTGAAAATCCTTCTTTCAGGGGAAATTTCTCGTGGTATTTCTCTGTTTCCGAAAGAATTTTCTCCCGGAGCGTTCCGTAGACGGAAGACGAGACCACTCTCTGCTCACCCCTGTTCAGGAGAACCGCCCCCCCTTTTGAAAACATCTCTTCAAGAATTTTGTTTAAGGCCTTCAACTTGATGCCGGTCCTCAATATAAGCTCCTGAGAAGAGATGCCGGCAAGGCCGGCGCGATTCAGAATGATACTGACTTTTTCCGGATCGGTCCCGTCACACAGTACGTCAAAATCATTCATTATACTGTCAGAAAATCGTTTGTGTTTTTGGGGAAGAGGATCAAGGATTTCACCGCCCCCTATCGTCCTGACAGGGGAATAGCTCCTCATAACAAACCTGTCCCCCGCCATTGTCACCGTCGGGGCAGCAAGGATAACCTGGGCATAACCGGTCTCTCCCGGCTCCATCTCATCCTTCCCAATAAGAATAATTCTCGAGATTGTTTCACTGGTCCCCGAGTGAAACCTCACGAGCGTCCTGTTCTTCAATTTTTTGTCAGTAGCGGATAGATATGTGAAGAGGATATCAAACCTGTTTGACGGCACATAGGTGCCTGGATGAGCAAGGATATTCCCCCTCTGTACCTGCGATTTTTCGACACCCTGGAGGTTTATCGCCGTTCTCTGTCCGGCTTCGGCTACAGTTACGGCATCATTATGAACCTGAATCCCCCTGATCTTTGCCGTCAACCGCCGGGGCAGTATTTCAATTGCCTCTCCCACATTAACCCGCCCCGACACCAGAGTACCGGTCACGACCGTCCCGAATCCCTTCATGGTAAACACCCTGTCAACCGGAAGTCTGAAAAGATCTGCATCGGCGCGTGCGGGTATTTCGGCGGCCATCTCCTCCAATACGGATAGAAATTCCGGAAGGCCTTCACCGGTAACCGCCGAAAGGGACACAATAGGGGCCTCCTCCATAAACGTTCCCTCCAGGAACTCCCGAACATCATCCGTGACAAGATCGATCCATTCCCCCTCAACAAGGTCAACCTTGGTAAGGGCAACGATGCCTATTTTTATTCCGAGAAGCGCGCATATATCGAGGTGCTCTCTTGTCTGGGGCATTACCCCCTCATCCGCCGCTATGACAAGGACAACCAGATCTATTCCGCCGGCTCCGGCAACCATGTTTTTCACAAACTTTTCATGGCCCGGAACGTCTACGATTCCTATCCTCTGCCCGTTTTCCAGCGTATGTGAGGCAAAGCCGAGCTCGATCGTGATTCCCCTCTCCTGCTCCTCCTTCAGCCGGTCCGTATTTACACCTGTGATGGCCTTAATAAGCGCCGTTTTCCCGTGATCGATGTGTCCGGCGGTACCCAGGATTATATGTTTCATACGCGAACAACCCCACTCAATATCCCTGATTCTTTAACTTATCGGACGATAGCAAAATCCCCACACATACACAACAGGAAAAACCGGCAAGAGAAAGATATTGCCAATAGTCCGCCGCCATGTTAATACCACGGGGTTATGAGAATTCTCAGTCTTGACCACGGCAGTAAAAGGATAGGCGTTGCAATATGCGATGAGCTGGGATTAACCGCTCAGGGCATCACCACAATTGAAAGAAAATCCCTCAAAAGCGACCTTGAAGAAATATCAAAATTTATAAGAGAATATAACGTTGAAAAAATAGTCGTTGGGTTCCCGAAAAGGTTAGACGGAACAGAGGGAATCGAGTGTGAAAAGGTCTCCAAATTCGCCAAAATCCTTGAATCAAAATTTTCCCTTCCTGTAATTAAGTGGGACGAAACCCTTTCAACAAAGGATGCGGAAGAGATACTTATCGAAGCGAATATGAGCAGGAAAAAGAGGAAAAAAGTTATCGATAAGCTCGCTGCCTGTTTTATTCTTGAGAGATATCTCGATCATCTAAGGTCGAAAAATGGGGCCTGAGGTGTAAAACCCTTTTTTTCTCCGGTGAAATACTCCCGTTATCTTTTTTGTTTTAGTTTGAGGTGTGGAGTGAACTAAAGTGCCTAAAGTAAAGGATTTCAGTCAGTTAACTTTGGCAGCTTCGTAAAAAATCTCAAAAAGCGCCATTTGTCGTCCTGAACTTGTTTCAGGATCTCACTTGTTTCAGCATCTAATTATTTTAAAGGTTTAGAGACCCTGAATGATCCTGAAACAAGTTCAGGACATGATTTTGGGTGACAAAAGAAGACTTTTTACGAATACATCAACTTTAGTTCACTTTAGGCACTTCAAATTTTAGGCACTTTTTATTGAAAGCACATATGCGGTTTATAAGTAAAAATAAAATTCCTATAGCCATCATCTGTATTTTCATTGCCTTTATCTTCTATGCGTTCTTTATACACTACGCAGAAACCCCTGTCGACAGCCTTAATAGAACCGTGACGATAGAGATTCCAATGGGGGCCAACTTTTCTAATATTACCGACATTCTTGAGAAAAAAGATTTAGTAAAATGCAAAAAATCGTTTTATCTGCTGGCACGGCTAAAAGACGCCCCGACACATATCAGGGCAGGTGAATACGAGCTGAGCAGTTCCATGTCCCCGTCAGATATCATCAATAAATTGATAAAGGGTGAAATCAAGGGGCATCAGGTGCCTATTCCCGAGGGGTTCAATATTCGCCAGATAGCGGCCCGTCTCGCCGAGAACGAACTCGTCAATGAGGAGACGTTTACCGAGACGGCCTCAGACCCCGAGTTCGTCTCATCACTGGGGATAGAGGGAAGCAGCGTTGAAGGATACCTGTTTCCGGATACTTACATATTTACCAGGTCGATGAACGCCAAAACAATCATTAAACGTATGGTGAGCCGGTTCAGGCAGAAGGTTACACCGTATATGATACAACGGGCAAAAGAGCTTGGATTTACCACCGGAGAATTTGTCACACTGGCATCTATTGTCGAAAAAGAAGGCGGGCCAAAAGAAGAGAAGGAATTGGTAGCCGCCGTCTTCCACAACAGATTAAAAAAGGGGATAAAGCTCCAGAGCGATCCGACGGTCATCTACGGAATAGAAGATTTTGACGGAAACATAAAAAGGAAGCATCTGAGAAAAAAGACACCGTACAATACATACCGGATGTACGGATTGCCGACCGGCCCTATCTCAAATCCCGGCATGGAATCCCTGCTTGCCGTCCTCTATCCCGCTTCCGTTGACTATCTATATTTTGTGTCGAAAAACAACGGCTCGCATCACTTTTCATCCGACCTCACCTCCCACAACGAAGCCGTCCGAAAATATCAGATTAAAAAAAGAAGACGATAGCGTTTTCCCGTCAACATCCGAGAAGTAAAAGACCCGCCTGTAAAACCTCACACCGCAACATCCGGATTTTAAATATTTTTCCTTGACAATCCTCTTGAAAGATGTACTTTTATCAATCAGTTGAAAGAGGTTTCGCGACTCTTTAAAAAATTTGAAGTTCCATCCCAACACGGTCAGAGGAGAAAGCCGTGGAGTGATTGAAGACAAGACCCCGTTTCTTGGAAAAAAGTACGGGGTTTTTTTGTTTTCGGGATTGGTAAGCTGGGCAAATGGAAAAAAGCAAGACCTGCCCCTGTTCCTCCCCCGGTTCGCTATCATTTCTCCTTCTCCTCCACGTTCAGAAGAAGAGTATCCAGTGGACTCATCGGCGCTTTTGACATATTCCTGAGGACATGGGTATAAATCATGGTAGTTTCGACATTCTTATGACCTAAAAGCTCCTGAACCTCGCGGATGTTAACTCCGTTCATCAAGAGATGAGTGGCAAAACTGTGGCGCAGGGTATGGACACTGGCATGCTTCACGATCCCGGCTTTCCTCACTGCCACTGCCACTATTTTCTGAATTGAACTGGGACTGACGTGGTGACGCCGCACCTTGCCGGACCGGGGATCAACGGAAAGCGATGCGGCGGGAAATACATACTGCCATCCCCATTCTCTGGCTGCGTTCGGATATTTACGGTCGAGAGCTTCCGGCAGATGTACCTCGCCGTAACCCTTTTCAATGTCCTTCTCATGAATTTTCATCACGTGGCACAGATGTTCTTTCAGGCTTTCTTTAACCGCTTCGGGCATAACGGTCATCCTGTCTTTATCACCTTTGCCTGACCTCACTCCTATGGAATTCAAACCGAAATCAATGTCCTGCACCCGGAGCCGGGCAACTTCCATAAGCCTCATTCCCGTGCCGTACAGCAGCTGAACGATGAGCAGTTGCCTGCCCGTTAACTGGTCAAGCAAGTTCTGAACTTCATCCTGTGTCAGCACCACAGGCAGCTTCGGTCCCCTTTTGGCCCGTACCGTTTTACTGAGATCTTGAAGATCGATTTTAAGAACCACCCGAAACAAAAACAACAGGGCATTGAATGCCTGATTCTGAGTAGACGATGATACTCTTTGCCTGATAGCAAGGTGAGTCAGGAAATCGCTGACATCCGTCGCATCGACACCTTGTTTTTGCCAATCCTTATGTTTTGTACTGATCACATAAGTATGAAACCGCTGGAACCATGCCATGTAGGTCCTCTCGGTACTGTATGCGTAATGCTTTATTCTTAAAGCTTCCCGGAGTTTCTGCTGCGTTTCCTTATAATCGGGTAATTCATTCTGGGAATCGGATTCCGTATTTAGGGGTAGTGGAGATGTGTTATCGGACAGAAAACGATTGATATAAAGCCTGATAGCATTATCCGCCTGTTCCACCTGCCAGTCTTGCAGATTTTGTTCTTTCGTCAAAGAATCAAGAAAAAACCTTATTCTGAGTTCCATTCCTTTGTCCTTATTCCTGTTGGAAAAGGACAGGAATCTGCTCGCCCACAGGGCATAAAATGGAACATGTTTCTGTGGGACCAGCTCATGTTCAATGAGAAATTTTTGGAAATCCGGCAAAATATTGGTCACAGTTATACTCCTTAATAAGCTCCTCGCCTACCGGGCGGGGCATGCTTCACGCCAAAGTAACGAGCTTATACATACTAAGTTCTTTGTGAGAATAAGCATATTTTCGGTACACTTTCAAGAATAATGATTGAATTTATTTATATATTATTGTATTTATACAATAAATTTGTTAGATGAATTATCTGCCTGATTGGGAAATCAGGTAATACTTATATTAATTGTTCGGCTTTCTATTGAAACATAGATATATCTGCTTGTATCCGTATCAGGTATGGAAATTTGCAATATTGGAGATTTTTTGAAAATGTTTCACTTTTTGGGAAAAAGCTCTAAATTATTACCAAAGGTTAATACAAGATTACTCTTATTATCTTTGCTTATTCTTGTTTTGGTATCATTATGCATGGGATGCGCCATGACACCTTCAGTGTCTCGAAAAGATTTGCCTCTTTCTACGCAAATCCAGAAGCTTCCCCTTAAGGCTGTTGTGGTCTTTCCGCAAAAATTTCAAGATGCTATGATCAAGTCTGGTTTTGGCGAATTATACTCTACTGCTCGGGTTGGAAAATCGTCTGTAGCACTTTCTAAAGAAGTTTTCCCACTATTATTTCAAGAAGTAGAATTTGTGGCTGAGAATGTTACCCCTAAACATTACCAAATTCTGATAATTCCTGAAATTACAGAGGTATATAGCCATCAAAAAGGCGATAGGGTGATATGTGATATCGGGTACGAGCTATCTTTTTTTGATTCGGATCATAAAATGATCTTTCAGACCTCCGCCCGTGGATCTGGATATTTCAGTGCTGCAAAAGCTGGCATTTTAGGGGGGCTAACATTAGTGGGAGGTCCAGCCGTCGTTGCTGCAGCGAAGGCCAAAGCTTTTGGTAAGGCTGAAGCACAGGCAATGAGTAAACTTATAGACAACATAACAGTATCATCGGAGTTGTTAGCATACGCAGATAACATTAAGGGAAGGATTGTTGAGCATAAACCTGAAAAAGTGATTCAAAAAATTGCTATGCCCCAACATCTTCCAAAACTGATTTGTGAAGTGAGTTTTAGTGAGCCTTCCGGGAACAATATCCTTGACGCTCAAGAAGAAGGGAAACTTCTTGTAACTGTTGAAAATAAGGGCAAGGGAGATGCTAATCAAGTACAAATAGATCTAAATACAATCGAACCTATAATAGGACTTTCGCATATCAAGCAGCTTTTCATAAAATCAATACCAGCGAGTGAAAGCATCTATAAAGAAATAACTTTGCAGGCAGATAAAGCAATTCCCACATCTCAAGTGCAGTTTAAAGTACAGGCAAAGGAAACAGGTGGTGTTGAATCTGAACCAGCAGTCATTGTATTTAAAACAAGGGAATTTGGGCTACCTGAAATTTATGATATTAGCGATGATGCCAAGCAAAAGCAAAAAGTAATAGCGGTTACCTCAACACATTCTACGAAACAATTGTCAGTGCTTAAACTCCCCCATACGACTTCCGTTCCCAAAGTAAATAAATGGGCAGTTATTATAGGTATTTCCCAATACCTGCATTCCGGTAATAATGGCCTCGCCAATCTCATGTTTGCCGATGATGACGCAAAAGCGTTTGCTTATACTTTATGCAAGCTTGGCTGGACTGAAAGTCATATAAAATTGCTCATAAATAAAAAAGCAACAGAACGTAATATCAAAATAGCTCTCAAATCCTGGCTTACGAAGGCCAGACCAGAGGACCACGTGATTTTATTCTGGGCAGGTCATGGCTACCCGGATCCTGAAGATTTTGAAAAGGTTTATTTCGCTACTTACGATACCGACATTTCCATTCCTGTCACTGGCTACCGCATGGATGAGGTTCGTAAAGCGTTAGAAGAGATTGGCCCTAAAAACGTCATCCTGTTGGCAGACACTTGCCATGCAGGAAAGCTCATCACCAGGGGAGGTGGTAGGCGAGGTATATCTATTGTTCCAAATATTCAAAAGATGAATCGTGAACAAAAAGTTCCCAAAGGATGGATATTTATGGTGGGCGCCGATACGGATAGGCAAGCCATTGAACATACGTCTTGGGCTAATGGCGCCTTTACTCATTCATTAATTAAAGGGCTTAATGGAGAGGCAGACGGGTTTCAAAGTGCCGGGGCAAGAGATGGTATTGTGACAATGGGCGAGTTAAAAGACTACATGAAAACTGCAATGCCAGACGAAACTCAAAAAATACTTGGTGTTGCAAAACATCCTGTCATTACAACCAGCACAGGTGACCCTGACATCTGGAATTTAACATTACAGGTAACACAGTAAAATATACGGCGATTGCCGAACCATCTGCTGCACATGACCGCAGAATCCGTGCTGATTTAGAACATTTGTAGTTTTGTAGTAGCTCATCTTTTTTTGATAGTTTTTCGGATAACGTCTGCGGCAAGTGAGCAGTACGTTATCTATAGGCATCATAGACCTTTTTCCAGGAGGAACCTTTCCCATGAAAGAAACAATAC
>Ga0265592_1000219_pt1 | contig 32941 bp, 27 predicted proteins | sample saktaG_7_FD_190141 | JGI IMG/M metagenome (GOLD analysis project Ga0265592, IMG submission 190141) | Saline water microbial communities from Sakinaw Lake, British Columbia, Canada - sak_2010_1_5_120m | ecosystem: Environmental > Aquatic > Non-marine Saline and Alkaline > Saline ... | reverse complement strand
TTCACTCCACGGTTCGGCACCAAGAATCCCGACGCGCAGCTTTAATGACCTCAAATCTATTCCCATTTCTTCACTCTGTTCCGCAAGATAGAGGGCATACGAGGGTGTACAGCATATGGCCGTGGGGCCAAAATCCTGTAATATCATAATCTGCCTTTTTGTATTACCGCCTGAAATGGGGATGACGCTTGCCCCGAGCATCTCCGCACCATAATGTATGCCGAGCCCGCCGGTGAAAAGTCCATATCCATAGGCGTTATGTACAATATCGTTCTTTGTCAAACCCGCAGCAACGAAGGATCTGGTCATGAGTTTTGACCAGGTCTCAATATCTCTCTTTGTATATCCGACAACAGTAGCCCTGCCTGTTATACCCGATGATGCATGTAACCTTACGATATTGCTCATTGGTACCGCAAAGAGGCCGAACGGATAATTGTCCCGCAGGTCTTCCTTTGTAGTAAATGGAACCCGATGGAGATCGTCCAGGGTTTTTATGTCATCCGGGGTAATTCCGGCTTCATCAAAAGTTTTTCGGTAGAAACCTACATTATGGTAAACACGTTCAATTACCTGTTGCAGTCTCTTTAATTGCAAGGCTTCTAATACTTCTCTTGGCAGAGTTTCAAATTCTTCATTGAAAATCATGGATACGGGCCTCCTTTCAGTTGACTTCGTCATCTATTCTTCTACACATTAAGATCAAATGCAAGTTCAGTTTCGTCAATTTATCAATAGATGGATATAGTTTTGTGTACAATCCGTAGATAGGGCGTAAAAAAAGAGGATAGCTATACTACCTAACCCCTTGGTTTTACTGGTACCGGAGCTCGTAATTGAACCGAGATGGGCTAAAGCCCGGGGGATTTTGAGTCTCATAAAGTGCATAACGCTGCGGTTACGAGGCTGGCGTAGGAGCGCAGCTGACTTGCCAGTCCTTCTTCAACCGCCTTGTTGTTAGGCCTTTTTGATAAAATATAATAGAATTAAAACTTATAAGATAAGCCTATACTTGCACGGTATTGATTTTCATCTTTTACCACAGGACTGTCAGCGGCCTCGCCAATCAACCGGTCATAACCTGTACTAGCATTAACCCCCCAGTGCTGATCCAGACTGTAGATTGCCATAATTTGAAACCCGAATGATTTGAAACCGGAAGCTGCATCATAAACCAATATGCCTGATCGGGTGGACTGGCTCGGTGAGACACTAAAACACTTCTCCATATAATCAGCGCTTGCATATGTTGTTTTTATCGACGGTTTCAAATTGATTTTTTCCGCTATTCGCAGATCATAACCCAGGCCGAAATGAACCTGAAAACCGGTATCTTGCCCGGTGATCTGTTCCTCATAGCGTGCATCAAGAGCGAAATCTCCAATCGCCCATTTAAATAAAACATTGGTAGTCGCACCACCGTCTATATCACCAAGCCCTTTAAGGTTGCTGGAGTCGTCCTCATCCCGCCCGAAGGTGTAACCGATAGCTAAACCGAGCTTAACGTCATCGCGGTTCCATACATAGGCCCCCAAGCCTTTTTGTGCATTTAAAAAAAACGTATCGCGCCAAGTGATGTCGATAAGAGGAAAACCTTTCAATTCGTAATCATCGGACCCCTCATAATCAGGCTTACAGATGCCCAGTGCGCCGATACGGATAGACCAATTTTCGCCCTGGCCATAGTGCTGATCTTGGCCCTGAAGTGGTGCAGCAATCGAAGTCCCCTCAAAAACAATAAATGTCAATCCTATTAAAAAAACAATAAAGAAATTACGATACATGATTATCACTCTTTTTAATTCAATTGATCTATGTTCTTCAAATTTCTATCACCCGCTAACGGGCAGCAAGATGAGCCGGCCGAGCGGAGCGAAGCCGATCAGTCTCAATCTTGTGAAATAAAATGCGGGAGAATCCCATAATTTTGGATACACTTGCTCACATGCATATTGCGGTGTGAAGGGTTTTCGGATCAGGATGGAAATCAAGGCGATCAGAAACAGGGCAACGTTACTTCTTCCGGTGACGCATCACTTCAGATCATCCAACCGCTTTCAAAAGTCGTTCACACTTTGTCAAACCAAAAGTCCAAACTTGAACCCATAAGGCAAGGACATGGTCTTCACCTGTTACTCGCCGCCGCCCAGTACCGTGTAAAGCCTCACGTGGCTGGCAAGTTTCGCCAGGCGCAGAGAGATCAGTCCCTGCCGTGCCCCATAGAGCGAGCGTTGCGCGTCGAGGACGCTCAGGTAACTGTCAATCCCCTTTTCATAGCGCATATTTGAGAGGCGATATGTTTCTGCAACGGCATTCACCAGGGATTGTTGCGCCGATACCTGCTGATCCACCGTGCCGCGTCCGGCAAGGGCGTCGGCCACTTCCCTGAAGGCCACCTGGATTGCTCTTTCATACTGGGTCAGGACTATTTTCCGTTCCGCTTTGCTGACCCGCAGCGCGGCCCAGGTGCGGGCGTCAAAGATCGGCATCGTGACCTGCGGTATAAAGTTCCAGGTAGCCGAGCCCGCGCTGAACAAACCGGACAGTTCGGCACTTGCCGTTCCCACTGAGGTGGTCAGAGAGATGCGGGGGAAAAAGGCCGCCCGGGCCGCGCCCATAAAGGCACAGGCCCCCCGGAGCCGATGTTCCGCCTGTAAAATGTCAGGCCGGTTGAGAAGCGCCTCGGAGGACAGCCCCGGAGAAATATCTTTCGGAGGGGTAACGCTACTCAGGTCTGCTGGCAGGAGATCTTCGGGCACGGCAGAGCCAGCCAAAAGGTTCAGGGCATTCTGGTCCTGCGCCGTCAGTTGTGTGTAGCGGGCGACATCCCCCCGGGCCGCATCCACCTGAGTTTGTGCTCGACGCAGATCCAGTTCGGTCACGAATCCAACTTCATAGCGCCGCTGAATTAATGCGTAGGCGTCCTGCTGGGACTCAAGGGTGAACCGGACCAGTTTGAGGTTCCCCCGATCCGCCGCGAGGGTCAGGTACGCGTTGGCAACCGCGGATACCAGCGAAACCTGTGCGCTGCGGCGGGCCTGCTCCGTGGCGAGGTATTCCTGCAGCGCCTGATCTTTCAGGCTGCGGATACGGCCGAAGAAGTCAATTTCCCAGGAACTGATACCCAGATTGACACCGTATCGTTCGGAGGTCATCGCCCTCCCGGTAGACGAAAGATCAGCGGACACACGTTCTTTGCTCCCACTGCCGGTCGCATTGACCGTCGGCAACAGTTCGGCGCGCTGAATGCCGTAAAGCGCCCGCACTTTCTCAACATTCAAGGCCGCAAGTCGCAGATCGCGATTGTTGTTCAAGGCCGTCTCGATGATCTTTTGAAGGCGCTTGTCGGTGAAGAATTCCCGCCACTTCAACTCCGAGCCTGTCGGGGCAACGGTCGCGGCCCGGGTATCTTTGTAGGCATCACCGGTCGGCCAATCGGCAGGGACGGGAGATGCAGGTCTCGTGTATTCAGGGGCCAGCGTGCAACCCACCAAAAGGGTGATTATTGTACTCATTAGCAGAAACCAGTTTCTATTCATATCATCGATCCTTTGATGGATTTACATCATCTGTCTTGGCTGCTTCACGCTGTCTGCGTTTGCCGAAGATCTTTTCGATCAACACATAGAAGAGGGGTGCAAAAATAACCACCAGGACGGTGGCGGTCACCATCCCTCCCAGTACGCCGGTGCCAATGGCATTTTGAGCCCCGGCCCCAGCCCCGGTGGTTACGGCAAGGGGCAGGACGCCGAAACCAAAGGCCAGAGAGGTCATAATGATCGGACGAAATCGTAATTTAGCCCCCTCCAACGTGGCGTCGATCAGCGCCATTCCTTTTTCCTGCCCGGCTTTGGCGAACTGGACGATCAGGATGGCGTTCTTGGTAGCCAAACCCAGCGTGGTCAAAAGACCGATCTGGAAATAGACGTCATTGGAGAGTCCCCGCATGCTGGAAGCGATAATGCCACCGATCACCCCAAGGGGCAGTACCAGCAGGACCGAAACGGGAATGGGCCAACTTTCGTAGAGCGCCGCCAGGCACAGGAAGATCACAAAAATGGAAAATGCGTACAGCAAAGGCGCCTGAGAACTTGACATCCGCTCCTGGTAGGAAAGCCCGGTCCAGTCAAAACCGAATCCCAGGGGCAACTTCGCAACCGCTTCTTCCATGGCCTGCATGGACTCTCCCGAACTCCTTCCCGGCGCAGACTCCCCCCAGATGTTTATGGAAGGAAACCCGTTGAAGCGCGCCAGCCTGGGAGAACCGGAGGTCCAGCGGCCGGTGGCGAAAGAGGAAAAAGGAACCATCTTTCCTGCCGTATTCCGGACATACAGTTTTTCCAGGTCCCTGGGTAACATGCGGTAGGGAGCGTCGGCCTGAACAAACACCCGCTTGATCCGGCCGCCCTGAATGAAGTCGTTGGCATAGGCGCTGCCGAAGGACGCCGAGAGCGTCCTGTGGATGGAGGAAATGGGAACCCCCAGCGCGCCAGCCCTTCCCCAGTCCACATCGATCCGGTATTCTGGCACATCATTCATACTGTTGGGCCGAACAGCGGTCAATCTCGGGTCCTTAGCCGCGAGCCCAAGGAGCTGATTTTGCGCCGCCATCAGCTCCTGGTGTCCGAGACCTCCCCGGTCCAGCAGCTGAAAGTCGAACCCCTTGGCCATGCCCAACTCGGTGACAGCCGGCGGAGGGAAAGCAAACACCAGGGCGTTGCGGATATGGGACAGGGCCTTTGTGGCTCTTCCCGCAACGGCCTTGGCCTTCAGGTCACCCCGGTTGCGGAGCTCCCAGTCTTTCAGTTTGACAAACACCATGCCATTGTTCTGCCCCCTTCCGGAAAATCCGATCCCGGAAATGGTCATACATGACGCCACCGCCTCTTTTTCATTATCCTGAAAATAGGTCTCGATCTGCTTTGTTACCTCTCCGGTCTGCTCCAGTGTGGAACCTGCCGGCATGATCACCTGGGCGAGCAGTATGCCCTGGTCTTCATCCGGGAGATAAGAGGTGGGCATACGGAGGTACAGGAATCCCATGGCCGTCACAATCACAAGGAAGATGATCAGGTAGCGGAATTTCCTGGAAAGGGAATGCCCAACCAGCCTTACATACAGGCGTCTGAAGCTAAAAAAGACGTGGTTAAACCATCTGAAAAACGGGCGCAGGAAAAAGATAGCATTGTCTGCCTCGTGTCCCGCTGCCACCGGTTTGAGAAGCGATGCGCATAGAACCGGCGTCAGTATCAGGGCTACGACAACCGACAGGAGCATGGAGGCGATGATGGTTACGGAAAACTGGCGATAGATGACACCGGTGGAGCCGGGGAAGAACGCCATGGGGCCGAACACCGCCGAAAGCACCAGTCCGATGCCGATCAGGGCGCTGGTGATCTGTTCCATGGACTTGGCCGTGGCTTCCCGGGGTGGGAGCCCTTCCTCGCTCATGATCCTTTCCACGTTTTCCACCACCACGATGGCGTCGTCCACCAAAAGACCGATCGCCAGCACCATGGCAAACATGGTCAGCATATTGATGGAATATCCGAAAAGCCCAAGCATCGCGAAGGTCCCCAGGATCACCACCGGCACCGCGATGGTAGGGATCAGAGTGGCCCGTATTGTTCCCAGGAAAAGCCACATGACCAGGAATACCAGGAAGATCGCTTCGAAGAGGGTCTTCACCACTTCTTTGATAGCCACCCTGACAAAAGGGGTGGTGTCATAGGGATAGACGACCTTTATCCCCGAGGGGAAAAACCGGCTCATCTCTTCCAGCTTCGCCCTGACGGCATCGGCTGTATCCAGCGCGTTAGCGCCGGCAGCCTGCCGTATGGCCAGGGCGGCGGAAGGTTTTCCGTTGTAAAAAGCCTCGATATCGTAGGCCTCGGTCCCCAATTCCGTCCGTCCGACATCCCCGATCCGCACGGTGGAGCCGTCCGGATTGATGCAAATGGGGATGGCGGCAAACTCCTCAGGGGTCTTGAGCATATTCTGGACGACGATCGATGCGTTCAAACGCTGGCCTGCCATTGCCGGCGCCCCACCGAACTGACCTGCGGAAACCTCCACATTGTAGGCCTTAAGCGCTACGATCACATCTTCCACCGTCAGGTGGTAATCCGTCAGCCTGTGGGGATTGAGCCAGACGCGCATGGCATAACCGGCACCGAAGATTTGCACCTCGCCCACACCCGGCACCCGCGCGAGGATTTTCTCCAGGCTGGATTGGGCATAGTCTCGCAAGTCATTGCCGTCCATGCTGCCGTCTTCCGAGATCAGTCCCACGAGCATCAGGTAGTTCCGGGTGGATTTGCTGACCGTGATCCCCTGACTTTTGACCACCTCGGGCAGGCTCGTTATGGCGAGTTGGAGTTTGTTCTGCACCTGGGACCAGGCGAGGTTCGGATCGGTCCCCGGGGCAAAGGTCAGCTCGAGACGGGAACCGCCCGCCGAATCACTGGTGGCGGACATATACAGCATCTTGTCTAAGCCGGTCATCTTCTGTTCGATGATCTGGGTCACGCTGTTTTCCACGGTCTCCGCCGAAGCCCCCGGGTAGAAGGCATCAATGGCGATGGATGGTGGAGCGATGGGGGGGTACTGGGATATGGGCAGGTTGTAGATTGCCAGCCCGCCCGCCACCATCATGATGATGGCGATGACCCACGCGAAAACCGGACGATCCAGGAAAAATTTCGATAACATCTCGCGCCTCCGTCAATTCGATTTTGCAGGCAGCGGGGCCATATTTTTATGCTCACCGCTATTTTTTTCGTTGCCGGCTTCAAAAGGAACAACCTTCACGGAAGCGCCGGGTCTAATTTTTTGCAGCCCCTCGACGATCACCTGATCACCGGGTACCAGCCCCGACGAAACAAGCCATGTATTGCCGATGGCACGATCGAGCGTGAGCATCCGCTGCTGGACCTTGCCCTCGGCATCCGCGATCAAAGCAATGGGATCTCCCTTCGGATTGCGTGCAACGGCCTGCTGGGGAACGAGGATGGCCTTCTCATTGACCCCTTCCTCCAGGATGGCCCGCACGAACATGCCCGGCAGGAGAACGTTTCTCGGATTTGGAAAAACAACTCGCAGGATTACGGAACCGGTCGTCGGGTCCACCGTAACATCGCGAAACTGCAGCGTGCCTTGTGGTGGATATACCGTGCCGTCCTCTTGGATAAGTTTGACTTTGTTCTGGTTGGTTCCATCGTCATTAAGGCGACCTTCATCCATGCGTCGCCGCAATCGCAATAGTTCGGTGGTGGATTGGGGTACATCCACGTAAATGGGATCCAGTTGTTGAATGGTTGCCATGGCCACGGGCTGATACGCCGTCACAATAGCACCCTCCGTTACGTTGGATCTTCCGATACGTCCGGGGATAGGTGCGGTGACATGACAGTATCTCAGATTGATACGGGCCGTTTTCACCGTTGCTTTCCAATATTGAATATCCGCTTCCGTCTGTTTCAGTGCGGCAGCTGCATCGTCGTAGTCCTGGCGACTGACCGCTTTATCGGCCAGCAATTCCTGTAAGCGCTCGGCCTTCAACCGGATCGCCAGGAGATTGGCCTCGGACCTGCTGAGCGCAGCCTTTGCATTGTCAAGCGCCGCCTGAAAGGGAGCGGGATCGATCTGATAGAGTGCCTGGCCGGCTTTGACATCAGAGCCTTCCGTAAACAGACGTTTCTGTATGAGGCCGCTGACCTGTGGACGGATCTCCGCTACACGGAAGGCAGACGTGCGGCCCGGCAATTCGGTGGTCAGCACGACCTTTTGCGGTCGGACCGTTACCACGGCTACTTCCGGAACATGTGGTGGTGGGGATTGTTGCTGGCGGTCGCAACCTGCCAACAAAAGACCGCCCAACAGGGCCACTAAGACCACACTCCTCTTAAGGGGTTCATAAACAGTTCTATTGACTTGCATTAATTCTCCTAATATATTTAATGACGAGTAAATTAAATTCCCAAAATCCCACGGATAATCACGGATCAACCAGCCCGAGAATATCCGGAATGACGTTCGGGATCTCGCGCATGGAGACATTGTGGTACCCCTTACTTCCTCCTCCTTAATCCTTCCATGAATATGTTTGTAATCTGCTTTGCGTCTTTTTCAACATCGCCGGAAATCCCGTCATGGATACGCTGCATCACCATTCCCATATGGGCTTCGATAAACATAGCGGCGACCTTCATCGAGTCCAGGGGGATGATCAAACCCTGTCTGATACCTTCATCCAGGACATCGGCCACTTGTTGCACAATGGTTCTGTACTTCTTGTTGGTATAGTAGTTTTTTTCGGAACGCACCCGCTCCCGATCGAAGAAGAGGACACGGACCAGATCCCTCTGCTCGTTGAAGAACCGCAAATGACAGAGAGAAAATTCCTCCAGTTTCCTTTCAGGGGCACGATCGTTATCCAGCAGCAGGACAGATAATTCTCTGATCAAGGGATCAAAACTTACCTCAACGGCCGCTTCCAGCAACTGCTCCTTATTTTCAAAATATACGTACAGCGTTCCCTTTGCAACACCGGCTTCCAGTGCCACCCTGTCCATCGTCAGGCCCTGAATACCGTCGCACATCAGCAAACCGATAACGACATCGAGAATCCCCTGCCGTGTCAGGGCCTCCATGGCCTTTTTTCGTTCCTGTTTTTTGTTGCCATCCATACGAGAAAACCACTTGGTCATTTTTTGAACTGAACAGTCACTCTATAAATTTTGCGACGGGTTGTCAAGGGAAATTTAAAATGATATTGGTTTTTTGTTTTGACTTTCATAAAAAGGCTGAGAATCTGGCTGTCAGGCTACCCCTGTCGGATTGGGCTTTTGAAATTCTGTATAACGCACCCCGTCACCTTCATTCGCCTTATGTTTTTTGCCACCTGAGTGGGAAACGAAGCGGGGAGCCTTACAGGGAGATCAGAGGGGGTTTTCATAATGCCTGCGATAGAGCCGGTTTGAGGAAAGTTAGAATACATAATCTCAGACATACGTTTGCGAGCTGGCTGGCTTCACCTGAAACTTCAACATAGATAATTAAAGATTTAGTGGGCCATTCTACCTTGGCAATGGTGAGCCGATATACTCACGCTGGAGATCGACATTTACTTGAAATGTCAAATAAAATTAAGCGGCCTTCGGGAAAACATGTTGACCATTACGCTAATAACAGGGATTTGGGCAATAAAAAGATTAGCTGTGAAACGACTAACCCCTTGATTTTGCTGGTGCCGGAGCTCGGAATTGAACCGAGATGGGCTAAAGCCCGGGGGATTTTGAGTCCCCTGCGTCTACCAGTTTCACCACTCCGGCACTGCAAGAAATTATATTTGTTGATGATTGAATGTCAAGAAAAATGTATTGACAATTTGTCAAGGTGCATGTTAATCCGAAATTGTAGTTTTAATTGTAATAATCAAGTGGGGCTGTAGCTCAGTTGGGAGAGCGCATGACTGGCAGTCATGAGGTCAGGGGTTCGACCCCCCTCAGCTCCACCAGAAAATTTAAGGGCTTACGGGTAAGCGTAAGCCCTTTCTCTTTAAGGTGGTTAGGTATAAGCTCCCGGTATCGAGCAGGGCTGAAGCCTGTTTCCGACTCCGATCGTGGGAGTTGTCCTGCATACCGACCATTGCCTTTACAGTTCAGTAATATCCTTTGTTATTTTTATTTCCCCCCTTTTCATCATGGATGTTTTGGTTTCCTCTATCCATGACTGGAAACATTCTTGCTCCTTTATTCTCAGCAGAAGATTTTTGAGTTCTGCCTTTTTAGTTTCGTAGTCCTTATCGTTCAGTTTTTCCGCTTCTTTGAATTTTATTATCACGAAACTTCCGTCTACATTAAAAACATCATCCGGCCAGGGATTATTCTCTGAGATTTGATAAAGAGCTTCTTGAAACTTTTCTGAAAAACCGATCTTGGGTATGTTGGGATTCGGAATAAAGAACCCTGTGTCTGATATTTTAAGCCGTTTCTCCCGGGAGAGTTTGCTGATGTCTTCTCTGTTTTTCAGACGGCGGAGAATCTCTTCAGCTTCTTGTCTGCATAATCTTTGAGATTCTCTTTCAAGATAATCTTTTTCAACAACCTTTTCGGCTTCCGAAAGGGCAGGTATATGAGAGGGGTTCCTGGAAACGAACTTTATAACGTAAAATCCTTTCGGAGATGACAGGACTGGACTTATTTCTCCTTCTTGTAAGCCGAACATATATTTATTAACATCTTCGATCTGGACGAGTTCCGGAGGCAGATCGTTCCCGGCAAAAAATCCTGTCTTGCTTATCTTCGAGCCATTCTTGGTTGCAAAGTCCTCAAAATTTTCTTCCTGGTAGATTATGTCGTGTGCTTTTTTGGCCTCACTCCACGCAGCGTTCATTCCCTTCATTGACTTTATTTCGGCAATTATTTTATCTTTTACCTCATGAAGGGGGAGGGACTCCCCGCTCGATTTTGCAAATTTGGTTTTGTTTTGATCGTAATAATCCTTAACCTCCGCCTCTTTTACCTCAGTTGTATCTGCAAAATCCTCTCCGAAAAAAGCGATGTATTGAACCTGTACCTTTTCCGGAATGCGAAAGGCTTCACTATTTTTTTCAAGGTGTTTTTTCAGATCAGCGTCAGTTGGTTTTACTTTTTCGCTGAAGTTGCTGACAGCAATCTTGATAAATTCTAAGTTTATCTTTTCATTTTGAATCCTGTAGATGTCATATACTTCCTTTTCAGAGACCTTAACGGATTCCTTGATGAGTTTTTCCAGCTTTGCGATCTTGAATGCCTTCTTCTGCGAAATTTCAAAATTCTCGGGACTCATCCTATAGTGGTTGAGTATTTGCTGGTATTTATTATTGTCAAAAATGCCGCTCTTCTGGAAGGCCGGGTATGAAAGGATGAAAGATCTGACCTCTTCGTCGCTCACGCTCAGTTTTAGTTCGTCGGCTTTCCGTACGGCAACGGCACGGTCGATCAGGTTGTTGAGCGCCTGTTGCTTCAGGTTCAATTTTTTCAGAATATCCTCTGTTAAACTATTTCCCAGACGCTGTCGGTAGAGGTTAATGAGGCTTTGGTGCTCGTTCCGAAAGTCGGTATAGGAGATAATCACGTCATCTATGATGGCGACAGATTCTGCCTGCTGCTTTCCCCTGATGGAACCGAAGTAGAATATGAAAACAATTATTATAATGCCTAAAAGTAGTTTCATGAGCCAGTTTCTGGCATGTTTTCTCATTGAACGGAGCATAGAACGTTTCCTCTTCTCTGTTTCTTGTAACTACCCGTACCTGAGTAGACACTCTCCGGCGTTAGTAGTACAGTAACGTGTAAAATGCAATGATTTTCTGGAAAAATGGATTGATTGGACTGATAAAATAAGATATACAAGTTATTTGTGATTATATATAATAAAGAGTATAAAGTTCTGGTTCAGTACAAACTCATAAGAAAATAAGGAGGAGAGGCCTTGTTATTCGATTTTATTTTTGGAAAGCTTTCAAATGATCTGGCAATAGACCTGGGGACGGCAAATACGCTTGTTTACGTGAAGGGGAAGGGAATAGTATTAAGCGAACCTTCGGTCGTTGCTGTTCACAGGGATTCGAAAGGAATGAAAAAAGTGCTGGCCGTCGGTGCGGAAGCCAAAAAGATGTTGGGCAGAACACCGGGCAATATAGTGGCAATCAGACCGATGAGAGAAGGTGTTATTGCTGATTTCGATATTACAGAAGCGATGTTACGCCATTTTATACTGCGCGTACATAACCGCAGGACTCTGGTTCGTCCAAGAATTATTATTTCCATACCTTCCGGAATCACACAGGTTGAGAGAAGAGCTGTCAAGGAAACTGCTGAATCCGCTGGAGCCAGAGAGGTCTATCTTATTGAAGAACCTATGGCAGCAGCGATAGGTGCCGGCCTGCCAATAACGGAACCGATAAGTTCCATGGTTGTCGATATCGGTGGAGGTACTACCGAGGTCGCTGTAATATCACTGTCTGGTATAGTTTATTCAAAGTCTGTACGTGTTGCCGGCGATACAATGGATGAGGCAATAGTGCAGACTATGAAAAGAAAATACAGTCTTCTGATCGGGGAAAGATCAGGAGAAATCATAAAGACAACCATCGGGTGTGCATATCCGGAGGATGAGTTGAGGACAGTAGAAGTAAAGGGGAGAGATCTTATATCAGGCATTCCCAAAATTATAGAAATTGATTCAGAAGAGGTAAGGGAAGCAATAATGGAGCCGATAATTATTATCGTCGATACCATCAAGAGTACCCTTGAGCAGATTCCTCCGGAATTGGCAGGTGATATTGTTGACAGAGGGATTGTATTGTCCGGTGGAGGGGCACTTTTAAGAAATATGGATCTTCTCATAAGAGAAGAAACCGGTCTTCCCGTAACAATAGCTGATGATCCACTTTCGACAGTGGTTAGAGGGGCAGGCATGGCCCTTGATGAGTTAAATTTATTGAAAGAAGTTGCGGTTCAATCATAACAGGCATTCAGCTATAAGCTTCTGAATTAAAAAACGAATAAGTTAAGTGTCCTTACTTTATCCTTGCCTTGAGTTTATTAAAGCCTTTCAAGTCGTACCTTCCTTCAGATCTAAGGCTGACTTCTTATAGCTGGAAGCTTATATGAAAAGACTAAAATATGATCGCTTGCTCATGTGAGAAATGTTATTTCCTAAAAAATATCAGCCAACTATTATAGCACTCATTTTCATAATCATCTCTATTATAATTCTTTCCTTAAACCTGCGACAGTCAGGGAAAACATATCTTCCCAGAAAACTGGTTCTGGAAGCAGTAACACCCTTAGAAAGTATTGTTAACTCATCTATAGAATATATGAGCAGTATATGGAAAAGATACATCTTTTTAGTGGGCCTGGAGGAAGAAAACAGGAAGCTCCGAGAGAGGGTTGCTGCTTTAGGAAAAGAGGTTAATTATTATCAGGAGATGTATCTTGAGGGGATGCGGTTAAGAAAACTCCTCGCGCTAAAAGGAAATGTTGATTGTCCCTCTGTTGTTGGCAGGGTTATAGGCATAAACAGGTCGTCTGTATTTAAGACGATATTAATCAACATAGGAACGACCGATGGTATAAGACTGGGATCTCCTGTCCTGATCGATGAAGGTATTATAGGCAGGGTCATAGAAACTTCATGGAATGTGTCAAGGGTTCTTCTTTTGATAGACTACAACAGCAATATTGATGCCCTTATCCAAGGAAGCAGGACGCAGGGAGTGTTGCAGGGACAAGGTTATGAAGGATGTATCTTAAAATATGTTCATCGATCTGAAGAGGTTCAGGTAGGAGATAAGATAATTTCCTCGGGCCTGGCCGGTGTTTTCCCCAAAGGGGTGCTTCTCGGCACCGTCACGAAAGTCGAGAAGAAAAAGTTCGGTTTGTTTCAAAAAATTGAAGTAACCCAGGCTGTTGATTTTTCCAAGCTCGAAGAGGTCATTGTGGCATTACCATATAAGAGTGATAAAAAATGATATATTACCTTATTTTACCTGTATTTTCGTTGGCACTTATCGTTTTTCAAACTACTGTCCTCGACCTTTTTTTCCTGGGTAAAATAGGTTTTGAAGTTTCACTGATACTGGTTGTGTATGCTGGCCTTCACCTGGACGTTATAAAAGGTGGAATCTTGGCATTTGTTCTCGGTTTTTTTCTCGATTGTATTACCGGTTCAATGACAGGTTTTTTTATATTCATATATGTTATAATATTTTTCCTTTCTAAAATTGTTTCCTCAAGAATTTATCCGGAAGGAATAGCATTTATAATGGGCTTTACTTTCATATGTGTTTTTTCAAAAGGGATTATTACTATTTTAATTTATTATTTCATCTATGATGTAGATTTATCTCATAATATTTTAAGGATCTTTCTGCCTCAGGCGTTGGTAGTCGGTGTGCTCAGTCCAGCACTTTTTTCCATATTTGACAGATTAGAGGTTTTGTTGGATGCCCAAAGTTCAGGATAATTTAATAAAATACGATCCCAGCAAGTTCAGGAAAAAGTTCAAGATTTTGTTGTGGGTTGTGTCGATTGCACTGTTTATTTTAATTGCCAGAATGTGGTGTCTCCAAGTCATCAAGGGGGATGTGCTGAGACAGAGATCCAAGGATAACAGAGTTCGCCTTCGCGAAATTAAACCTTTAAGGGGCCTGATTAAAGATGTTAAGGGGAATATCCTGGTAGGCAATAGGGCTTCCTTCGACATTTCAATTATTCCAGAGGATGCCGGATACGTCAATGCTGTCGTAAAAAATTTGGAGGGTCTGTATTCCAGTAAAGGGCTGAAATTATCTGGAATGAATATCCTCCCTGAGAAAAAAAGGAGAAAACCGTTTGTACCGATTAAGCTTGAGAGAGAGATAAGCAGGGAGAAACTTGCCATAACTAAAACTCACTCTCTGGATTTACCGGGCGTAGTTATTGATGTAATGCCTGTCAGAGAGTATTTTTTGGGAGAGATGATGGCGCATATTCTCGGTTACGTGGGCGAAATCAGTCACAGTGAATTGAAAAGAGATATTTACGGTATCTATAAGACTGGTGATATGGTGGGAAAATATGGAATCGAGAAATGTCTGGACAAGTACCTCAAGGGGGGAAGCGGTGGGGAACAGATAGAAGTTAACGTTGCCGGCAGGGAATTAAAAGTCCTTGGAAAGATCGACCCTGTCCCCGGCTATAATGTTGTTCTTACTGTTGATTCTCATCTGCAAAGGATTGCACAGGATGCCTTTAAAGGAAAGGCAGGTTCAGTTGTCGTGATGGATGTTCGTGATGGTTCGGTTTTGGTTATGTTGAATAAACCCTCTTTTGATCCAAATCTTTTTAACCGTGGAATATCTACAGACAACTGGGAAAGGCTTTTAAACAATCCCCTGCACCCTATGGAAAACAGAACTATTTCCGGGATGTATCCTCCCGGTTCTACATATAAGTTAATAGTAGCCGCAGCGGCACTCGAAGAAGGGTTGATAACTCCGAAAACGTCTTTTTTCTGTAATGGGTCATTTACATTGGGTGACAGGACATACAGATGTTGGGAAAAGCGCGGCCATGGTGAGATTAGTCTGCACCGTGCTATCGTGGAATCCTGTGATGTTTATTTCTACAATCTCGGAAAGTTAATCGGAATTGCTAAACTGGGAGAGTATGCCAGGGGGTTCGGCCTGGGAGCAAAAACAGGTATAGATCTTCCGGGAGAAAAAAAAGGTTTGATTCCGACAAGGGAGTGGAAGTTAAACAGATTCAAAGAACCATGGCAAATGGGTGAAACGATTTCTGTAGCGATAGGGCAAGGATTCATGCTGGTAACACCAATACAACTGCTGAATGTATATTGTGCCCTGGCGAATGGAGGCACTTTTTATGTACCCAGAATTATAAAAGGGATTGAGACAGCCGAGGGACAGATTGTCAAGCAATTTAATCCGAAAATAAAATCTCGCATTCCCGTCAGCAAAAAAAACATTGAAATATTAAAGAAGGCATTATGGGGAGCTGTCAATGAGAATAAAGGAACGGGGAGAGTTTTAAAGAGGAAGGAAAAGGATGTGTGCGGAAAGACCGGAACTGCTCAGGTTGTCGGATTGCCGGAAAATGATGATGAAAAAAAGGAGGAAACTCCATATAAGTTGAGAGATCACGCCCTTTTTGTTTGCTTTGCACCTTACAAAAATCCTGAGATAGCGGTTATCGTTGTTGTTGAACATGGCGGCCATGGTGGATCGGCAGCAGCACCGATTGCCAGAAAGATTATAGATGGATACTTTGACAACATCAAAACAGAAAATGCGAAATTAGTTGCTATCGGCCAAAGCCGATAGATCGAGGCACAGAGATACAAAAGCACAAAAAAAGAAAATTGGGAATTATTTTCAACTTTTCAGTTTGATATTCGGGGAGTTTTAAGTGAAGTTTGATCGTAGATTATTATTCAATTTTGATTGGGTACTCCTTTTTTTAGTATTGTCAATCAGTTTTATCGGAGTTTTGAATCTTTACAGCGCAGGATACAGCTTAGCCGATCTTAATGGTAAACCCCTTTATGTAAGACAGATGTACTGGATTATGATTGGCTTGATGTTTATGGTAATCTGTTTCTGTATAGATTATCGTTTTATAGGCAGGTATGCATATGTTTTTTATGTCATTTCCATCATCCTTCTTATAGTGGTTTTCTTTTACGGAAGTGGTGCTCATGGATCCCAGAGGTGGCTTGTCGTAGGAGGATTTTTCTTTCAGCCGTCGGAAGTAGTAAAACTGACAGTTATACTTGCCCTTGCAAAGTATTTTGATGATAATCAAACCAATGAGAATTACAACCTCAGAAAACTACTGCTTCCCTTCTTGATAGCATTGCTCCCATTCCTGTTGATATTAAAGCAGCCTGATCTTGGTACCGCCCTGATTTTGATTGTACTTTTTTTGTCGATGGCCATTTTTATCGGTGTAAAGTGGAGTTCAATTATTTCAGCTGCTATTAGCGGTATCGTCCTGGTTCCTCTCTGCTGGAATGTTCTGAAAAATTACCAGAAAGAGAGAATTTTAGCCTTTTTCAATCCCGAGAGAGATCCCCTAGGCTCGGGATATCATGTCATTCAGTCCATTATTGCTGTTGGCTCAGGCGGTATCATAGGGAAAGGATTCTTAAGAGGGACCCAGACTCATCTAAAATTCCTGCCGGAACAGCAAACAGACTTTGTGTTTTCTGTTTTTGCGGAGGAATGGGGCTTTCTTGGGGGTACGGTATTGATGGGCATATTTTTTGTGCTGGTGTTATGGGGCTTAAATGTTGCTCGGAACTCGAGGGATTTGTTGGGAGCCTTAATAGTCTTTGGTGTGACGATGCTTGTTTTCTGGGAGGTATTTATAAATATAGGTATGGTTTTAGGCATTATCCCCGTTGTGGGTCTCCCCCTTCCTTTTTTGAGCTATGGCGGATCTTCAATGGTTGTACTGATGGCAGGCATTGGATTGATTATGAATGTAAGTATGAGAAGATTTATTCTTCAACAAAAAGAGTAAGGGTTTGACCGGGGGCGTAATATGAAACGAGCATATTTTTTGCCGGGAAGCTCCGCCCTGTAGGCGGGAAGATTCACGATTGATACAAGAGGAGACTTTGGATGGCTAAGGAAAATAAGGAAAATGAGGTAAAGGCATTCCTGGGAAAGGGAACAGAGTTCGACGGAAAGTTAATGTTTGGCGGTTCTGTCAGAATAGATGGTGATTTTAAAGGAGAGATATTGGGTGGTGGAACATTAATTGTTGGAGAGAGCGCAAATATTGAAGCGAATATTTCGGTTGATAATTTATTGGTAGGTGGGGATGTTCGTGGAAGTATTGAAACTAAAAAAAAGGTAGAGATTTTTTCAACTGGAAAACTTATGGGAAATGTCAAGACAGAGATTTTTGTTATACAGGAAGGAGCAATCTTTGAAGGAGATTGTCAGATGGGAAGTAAGCCGGAGAAAGAGGACCTCAAAAAAGAGTTATTAATAGCTACTTGACAGAAGAAAAGCTCATTTTATAAAATTGAAAAATTAGTAGCAAAATAGCTGGAGGGCATCAGCCATCGCCCTTCAATTTAAGATTTTTGAATCATAAAAGCATTTATTTCGCGAAAATGAAAAATGAATCATGGGGAAATTTATCAGGATAACATCTATTGTGGTATTGGCGCTTCTATTCATTGTGTCGTGGTCTGAAAGGGGGGACGGAATAGATATGAAAGATGTTAGAAAATCGATTCTTGCGGGATCATGGTATCCTGGGAATCCGGCGATTTTGTCGTCCGATATAGATGGTTTTCTTAAGAATGTGCCGGCTGAATTTTTAGATGGAGAAGTAGTTGCTCTGATCTCACCTCATGCAGGTTATACATATTCCGGGCAGATTGCCGCGTATTCCTATAAGCTTGTGGAGGGAAAGACTTTTGATGCTGTAGTTGTTATAGGACCAAGTCACCGTGCCTATTTCCAGGGGGCTTCTATATACAATAAAGGCGGATATGAAACACCTCTGGGAATTGTCCCAGTAGATGCACAGTTGGCGAATGAGATTATTGCTCAAAGCCCTATGATATCTTATGTTCCGACCGCCCACATGCAGGAACATTCCGTTGAAATTCAGCTCCCCTTTCTACAGGCGGTCTTGGGCGGATTCAGCTTCGTTCCGATAGTCATGGGGGATCAGAACAGTCAGACCTGTGGGGAGTTGGCCAACGCGATTTTCAGATCAGTAGCCGATAAAAAAGTTCTTATAGTTGCAAGTTCTGATCTTTCTCATTTTCACAGCTATGACAGGGCTGTGAAGTTGGACTCGGTGGTTTTAGATCACATAAATAAAATGGATACGGAAGAGCTTTTAAAAGGTCTGGAAAGAGGTACTTGTGAGGCTTGTGGTGGTGGGCCGATGGCTGTTGTCATGATGGTTGCTAAAAAGCTTGGTGCTGATAATGTTAAGGTTTTGAAATATGCCAATTCGGGAGATATTACAGGAGACAGGAGTGGTGTTGTCGGTTATGCTTCTGCAGCCTTTTATAAAGCTGCCCCTTCTGAAACCGTCAAGGAAGAAACCACGGCTGGAATCGGTATGGGGCTCACAGAGACAGAGAAAAACAAACTTCTCGAAATTGCCAGGAGCGTAATTGAGAGCAGGATATCGGGTGAAGAAAATCCCGAATTTCAGGTAGAATCAGCCACCCTTAGAGAGAAAAGGGGTGCTTTTGTAACTCTCCATAAACATGGACAGTTAAGGGGATGTATAGGATTTATAGATGCGAAAAAGCCCCTGCACAAGACCATCGAAGAGATGGCCGTAGCCGCTGCCTTCAATGATCCAAGATTTTCTCCCGTTAGCCGGGAAGAGTTGAAAGATCTTTCAATTGAAATATCGGTTCTTACCCCGTTGAAGGAGATTAAAGATATAAACGAAATCGAAGTCGGTATCCATGGAATCTACATAGTAAAAGGTTTTTATTCCGGTATTCTTCTTCCCCAGGTGGCCACGCAATATAAATGGGACAGGCTTACCTTTTTGAAAGAAACCTGTCATAAAGCAGGTCTTCCATCTGATGCATGGTCGGATAAAAACACCAAAATTTATATCTTCTCTGCTGATATTTTTGGTGGAATCGAATAAAAACCGGTTTATTTTGAGATTAATAATGTAAATGAAGTCCATTGGAGATGTTTTTCGAGACGCTTGTAAAACCTGCAAGCGTCTCGAAAAACCAATTTGTTACCACCTGCCCTTTAATCCTCTTCCATGGTACTGGTTTCCACAAATACCTGCTCGAGAATAACTTCTCTTACCACTTCTGCTGAACAACCGCTGTGCTCGCTGTTCCGGAGTCAGTACCTTGTGAATCTCCAGTCGATAGTCCGTCGACTTTTCTTTTATACGGTACTGTAAATCGCTGATTTCCTTCTGCGCGGCTAAGATCTTGTTTTTGTCGGGATTACTCTGAACCCACAGCAATTTCAACTCAGCTTTCTTGCTGAAAAGCTGAGTTCGCAGCGGTGTTACTTCTTTCAGATGTGTCTCACGCAGCGATTGAATTTTAGCCGATTGTTTGGCTGTCAGGTTCAGATTGAAGTTCTCACAACCTGCCTTACCCATACCATAACCATAACCATAACCCATACCATGATCACTTCCCCATCCGGGACCCCGGGCGGATACTGGGATGGCGATTACTGCCACTAACAACATAATCCCTAAAATTGTTGCTAATTTCTTCATTTTAAAATCCTCCTTTAAGGATATTTCACTTTTGCTTTCTTAAAGAGCAACGACCGTGCCAAACGAAAAATAATTGGATAACCAGCTTAAATCACATAATAAATTTGATAGTGCTGGTTGGGATAGTATGTTAAGTTGTTATTTTCAGAAAAAAGATGTATACAAAGTATCCAATTATGGTATCCTCTTGTGTACAAAGTATCCAGTTATGATGAACATTCGGCTATCAGCTTTTTTTTGCTTATGCCAGCCGTATAAAAGAGAAGCTCCCCGCTAACGGGAAACTTCAAGATGGCTGGGTATCACCCCTGAAGCCTGGCATCTATTTTGCTTTGGAATAAGTTTATGACAGGTAGAAAAAAAGAAAAATCATGGATTACTCTATCACCCTGGATAGTAATAGGAGCGGTGGCTGTTCTGGCGCCTATTTTTATCTTTGTTGCCGTTCAAAATATTCACAAGCAAAGAGAGAATACGACCCGGCTTTTATTAGAGAAGGGGGCGGCCCTGATAAGGTCCTTTGAAGCCGGTACGAGGACAGGAATGGGGATGCGCTGGGGCGGTCTTCAGGTGCAGAAATTACTGATGGAAACGGCACAGCAACCCGATATTGTTTACCTGCTGATAACAGACCTGAATGGTAAAATCCTCGCAGATAATGACCCTTCTAAAATTGGAAAATATCACGGAAAAGACATTGACCTTGAAAAAATTCCCCGTTCCAAAGAGGTGAAGTGGCGAGAGGTCATAAATGAAAAAGGTGCAAACGTTTTTGAAGTCTTCCGCCGGTTTTCTCCAACGCAAAGACACTTTCAAAGACCATGGGGTAAAAACGTCCCCAATGACTGGTTTCGATCGCGTATAATCCCTCGGGAAGGTAAACCTTTGTCCCAGCTGACTATTTTCGTCGGTCTTGACATGAAACCGATTGAATTAGCCAGAAAAGAAGACGCACGTCATACGGTGATTATGGCGCTTATTCTTCTTTTAATTGGATTTACGGGAGTCATCTCTCTTTTTCTGGTTCAGGGTTACCGTTCAGCGAGAACTTCCCTTTCCAGAATCAGGGCATTTTCCGACAACCTGGTAGAAAATATGCCCATAGGTCTTCTTGCAATCGATGGTGATGGAAACGTGTCCTCTTTCAACCAGACGGCCGAGTCGGTACTACAGCTCTCAGCCGATGAGATACTCGGCAGGAAAGCCGATCAAGTACTGCCGCAACAACTACGCGCACTAATTGATAAACTTAAGCCGGAAGTAAAAATTATTGAAAAGGAAATAGATTGTCCCGTGAAGGATGGGAACCATATTCCCCTGGAAGCGATAGCCACTCTGCTGGAAGAGGAAGACGGGACTTTTGGGGGATATGCCATCCTTTTCAGGGATCTTAGCGAAATTAAACGCCTCAGGACGGAAATTGACCGGAGTCAGCGCCTGGCGTCCATCGGGAGGCTGGCGGCCGGGATCGCCCACGAAATTCGAAATCCCCTCAGTTCAATCAAGGGCTTTGCCACCTATTTCAAAGAACGATATAAAGACGTGCCTGAAGATCAAAAGATAGCTGAAATCATGGTTCAAGAAGTGGAACGGTTAAACAGAGTGATTGGTCAACTTCTGGAATTTGCCCGCCCGATGAATATTCGGTTGAAACCGACATCCATGCGAATACTCATTCAACACTCCCTGAAAATGATTGGGGGTCAGGCCGGAGAAAAGAATATCAAAATAAATCCGGAGATTTCTCTGGAAATGGATGAGGCGCTTATTGATCCTGACAGGATTAATCAGGTTTTACTCAACCTCTACTTAAACGCCATCGAAGCGATGGATGATGGTGGGACTCTTTCTGTGAGGCTTTTCGGAGATGATCCCGGACGGGTAAAAATAGAAATTTCTGATACCGGAGTCGGTATTCAAAAAAAAGACCTGGAAAAGATATTTGATCCTTACTTCACCACCAAACCATCAGGAACAGGTCTGGGTCTTGCTATTGTCCACAGGATAATCGAAGCCCACAATGGTGAGGTGAATGTAAAAAGTGAACAGGGGAAGGGAACTACAGTGTCTATTATACTGCCCGCTTCTGAAGGGAAAGCCGGGTCTCCAGTTACAGATAAAGCTGATAGTTGATTACTGTCAGTCGAGTGCTTTCTAACAATGGTGTACTTGTAAAAAGTCACGAACCGGGTCATTGCGAGAAGTGTAGCGACGAAGCAATCTAATGAATACAGCCAGTTATAGCGCACGAGATTGCTTCGCTCTGCTCGCAATGACGTCTTTTTCGGCTTTTTCGAGTTCATGAGGTTCAATTTTCATGAAATCAAAAAACATTGTACTGATCGTGGATGATGATCGGACCCACCGTATTATGTTACAAACGCTTTTCGCCGGATGGGGATACTCTACCGTTGAGGCGGATGATGGTGATACTGCCGTTGAAAAGGTCCAAAAACAGCCTTTTGACCTGATCTTAATGGATGTTCGCATGATAAGGGTCTCCGGGCTGGAGGCATTAACAAAAATCAAAACCCTCAATCCTGCTATTCCGATCATTATTATGACCGCCTATTCATCGGTTGAGTCCGCGGTGGAAGCACTGAAAAATGGGGCTTATGACTACCTCACCAAACCTCTCAATTTCGATGAACTACGTTTCACCATGGAACGGGCCATGGATCACAGACAGTTAAGCGAGGAAAATCGCCTCCTTCGGGAAAGTTTGAGCTCCCGGTTTGACAGACAAAATATCATTGGCCGCAGTGACGCCATGGCAAAGCTCATGGAAACAGTGGCCCAGGTAGCTCCATCTGATGCGACTGTTCTGATCACAGGCGAGTCAGGAACAGGAAAAGAATTGATTGCAGGGGCAATCCACTTTAACAGCCCTCGAAAAGAAGGCCCCTTTGTGAAGATCAATTGTGCCGCCATCACTGAAACACTGCTTGAATCAGAACTTTTCGGTCATGAGAAAGGGGCATTTACCGGTGCCAATCGGCGTAAGGAAGGTAAATTTCGCCAAGCCGATGGAGGGAGTCTGCTTTTAGATGAAATAAGTGAAATGTCACTGGCTATGCAGTCAAAGTTATTACGCGTTTTACAGGAATTGGAGATCACCCGGGTTGGCGGTGAAGAGGTGATAAAAGTGGATGTGAGGGTAATAGCTGCCACCAATAAAGAGCTTCTACAGGAAATTGGAGCCGGTCGATTCAGGGAAGACCTTTTTTATCGTTTAAATGTTATCACCCTGAACGTATCGTCTCTGAGAGAAAGGAAAGAGGATATCCCACTTCTTGCCCAGCACTTTTTGAAAATATTTGCCGAAAAGAATCATAAGGAAATAAAAGGGTTTACCCCGCATGCAATGGACCGTCTACTCAAATATGAATGGCCTGGAAACGTTCGAGAACTTATGAACACCGTTGAAAGAGGGGTGGTCCTTTCACGGTCGGAGTATCTTGATGAACACGATATATCGTTAATCGTTAAGGATGAAGGCGAGATATCACTCCAGGGTGAAATGTCCGGTAATTTGCCCCTTGAGGAAGTGGAAAAGGCCGCTATATTAAAAACACTGGAATTGGTCGAAGGAAATAAAAGCGAAGCTGCCAGACGGCTCGGCATTACAAGGAAAACTCTCCATAAAAAGCTCAAAAAATATGAGGATATGTAGTGTCATGTGAACGATACTCTGTCATTTCGAAGGAGTCTTCACGACTGAGAAATCTTGGTTTTCTCCCTGCGGTCGAAATGACATTTCTTGGTTGACACGACGGTAGTGTGGTCGATTTGTGTTTTTAATCGAATTTAAACTCTCGTTTTGTAAAGTTCTTCAAGCAGACGTCAACGGATCATCGGAATCTATATAGAAAAGGGATAGACAGTGGGGATTAACTTCTTATTAGTGGACGCACTTAATCTTATTCGACGTGTGTATGCCGCTCAACCTGGAGATGACGGCCCGCAGCGGGCAAAGGATGCACTGACGACAACCGTTCGGTCACTTCAGCGCGCTTTGCGGGAGTGCCGGCCGACCCATGCTGTTTGTGTTTTTGACGGTCAAGAACAAGGTTGGCGCCATGAAATGTATCCAGACTATAAGGCCGGACGCACGCCTATGCCTGAAGCATTGCGGTCGAGTCTAAAAACGTTCGAAGAAGCGTTTTTAGAACTTGGTGTTTCTTCCCTGACCTTTCCAGCATTGGAAGCAGATGATGTTATTGCCACATTAGCCGTAAAAGTGGCGCTACGGAAAGGGAAAGTTATTATCCTCTCGACCGATAAGATGTTTTTTCAGTTACTTTCTGCTCAGATCAAGGTACGTGACCACTTTAATAAACGAGATATTGATCGTGCCTATGTGATGGAAAAATTCGGGGTAAAGCCTGAACAATTTGTTGATTTTCTGGCGCTATCCGGAGATAGCACTAATAATATTCCGGGTGTGCCATCGGTTGGGCATAAAACAGCATCCAGATTATTATTGGAATTCAATGATTTAGATAATGTTTTGTCAGTTGCGGGTGTGATGAAGGGAAAAACAGGTGAAATGTTGCGGAAACATGCTGAAGAGGCGCGTATGGCGCAAAAGCTCGTACGACTTCGTAGTGACCTGGAGTTTGGTTTGAACCTCAAATCATTTAGATATACTCACTCTCATAATATTTATAATGAATGAGACAAGAACAAAAGCCATTGACAATTTTGTGAGTGTATGATTATTTACAATGCGTATTTGTCAGGTGCCCTCATGTATAGGAGAGGGTGAAAAGGGAAGGTGGTGAAAAACCACCGCATTGTGGCCGATGCTGTGATCCCTTCGTAACTTCACCGTAAAGTTCCGGGCCGCCGTATAGTGGCGGACCGGTTGAAAAGTCACTGGCGAACGACACATGCCGGGAAGGCGAACGGTGAAAGGGAGAGCCAGAAGACCTGCCTGATTATCATACAGGATTGGTAATGCCAAAAGCCGCCTGGAACACTGATTTAGTGAAGTGTTCCAAGCGGCTTTTTTTATTGAGGTGCGTATGAGAAAGGTATTGTTAAATGAAAATCGAAAATTGGAAGTTGTGGAGACGTCCCCGCCCGCGGTACCTCGTGGTGGTGTTCTTGTCTCGATGAGGGTAGCGGCCGTCTGCCGCACGGATCTTAAGATGCTCGAGTCCGGGCAGATAGATCTATCCCTTCCCAGGATACTGGGTCATGAAGGTGTCGGAGAGATAATAGAAAGTGATAATCCGTCATTTGAGGCCGGTGCCATGGTAGCCATATATCCCGGTATTTTTTGCGGAGAATGTGAACAATGCAAGATGGGAGTTACGGCTCAATGTGAGAAAATAAGGATATACGGTTTTAACGAAGACGGATTTTTCCGTTCAATCATCCCGTTTAATGAGAAACAACTAAGTTCTCTTGTGCCTTTTCCAAAGGGTCTTGATCCTGAACAGGCAGCGCTTGCAGAACCTCTTGCCTGTTGCCTGAGTGCCGTCAGTAAGTTCAAGTATGCAAATAAGAAGAGAGCGCTGATTATAGGCGCCGGCGCTGTCGGGAGCATATTTGCCGCGCTTTTGAAGACGGAGGATTGGGGGGAAATAATCATAGCGGACAGAAATCGGCAGAGGCTTTTGAATGAATTGCCCCGGGGTGTTAAGACTATCGATACATCGAGTTCCAGTCTTTTCGAGAGCTTGGATAATGAAAAGGTGGATTTGATTATCCCAGCCTGTCCCGGTGGTCTTAACTGGCCTTTCTGGGAAATAATGAATCAGGGAGGCTGCGTTTCATTCTTTTCCGGAAATCATAAAGGTGATGAAGTGCTGCCGATCGATACGAATGCCGTACATTACAAGGAACTCACGATTGCCGGTTCCTATGGCTGCAATATTGGAGATTTTCGCTCTGCCCTGAATATGCTGGCGGCGGAGCGAATCGATCTTACCTTTTTCCGATTTTACAGGATACCGGTCGAAGAGATTCTAAATGGAATGGAGATCCTGAGCAGACAGAAGGTTAAGAAAGTTATAATAAATAAAATTTGATGTATTCGTAAAAGTCTTTTGGTCCGTCACTCCCGCGAAAGCGGGAGTCTATAACAGATTGAATTTACTGGATTCCCGCTTTCGCGGGAATGACAAAGCTTGTCCTCGACCTGATCGGGGAAGGGTAGAAAATTGACTTTTTACGAATGCATCAATTTTAACTTCTTGCGATTTTATATAAGGGAGGGAAATTTAATGGATGAACGATCACTCAGGTCATTCGGTCAGGTAATAAATTCGTTGATGGCAGGGGAAAATCTTACCCGGCAAATGTCCAGGGAGATGTTCTGTGAGATTTTAGCCGGACGTCAACCTGACATACACCAGGGGGCGGCGCTGGCTGCTCTCAGAATGAAGGGGGAAACGGCGGAGGAGATAGCGGGCTGTTTCGAAGCCATCTATGACGTGGATACAAATAAGGGGAGCATTGAAGGTCTACAGGTTGTTGAAAATTGTGGAACAGGCATGGACAGCCTCAAGACATTCAACATCAGCACTATTTCTGCCATCGTGTCGGCAAGCCTTGGTGTTTGCCTGGCAAGACACGGTGCCCGTGCGATCACCTCTCGGTGCGGTACAGTTGACCTATGTGAGGCACTGGGCGTGGATGTGGAATGTGATGTAGACATGGTCTGCCGATCAATCGAATCGAGTGGTCTCGGTCTTTTTAATGGAATGAGCCCAAGTGTTCACCCAGGCGGTCTTGGAAGGATACTGTCTCAAATTAGATTTGGCTCCACTCTCAACATTGCCGCGTCGCTGGCCAATCCGGTTCTGCCTCGCATCGGTGTGCGGGGTGTGGGATCTCCTGAGCAGATTGAACCGGCGCTAAACGTGATGAGGCAAATAGGCTATCAAAAGGCGATAGTGTTTCATGGGTTTGATCAAGACGGCGACAGGGGCATGGACGAGCTTTCAACGCTTGGAGTTTCCAGACTTGGTATTCTAAATGAGAATGGTGAAACAGAATTTCAGGAAATTAGACCGGAGGATGTGGGTCTGCCCCGCGGTAATTACGAAGAAATCAGGCCGTATGGCAGCGTGGAGGAAGAAGCTGTTGATGCCGTCAAAACCCTTGCAGGAAGGGGAAACAAGTCACGGACAGAAATCGTTGCCCTCAACACTGCGGTTATCCTCTGGATAGTCGAAAAATCGTCCTCTCTCAGGGAAGGTGTCGATCTTGCCTTGGAGGAGATAATGTCTGGTAAGCCATTAGCCAAATTAATTGAGTGGGTAGGCGTCCAAAACAGAAATCCTGATGAGGGTGTTGGGAGAGTCATGACGCTTTCCGGTAAAGCGTAAAACAGGTACGATTCCTTTAATGTTATGAAATACAGGACAGTAGTTCTGTCTAACTCTCATATTATAGTATTTTATCAAATATTATGGTATTAAGATAGAAGTTCCCTGCGGCAAGCCGCGAGGAATCTCCGACTGTTTAGTAAGTTAGAAATTATTTTCTGCCAGAAAATAATTTCGTTAACGCATTTATCCCCTTTAGTGGGACTTATCCCGTTTATCGGGGTAAGGAAAATTGTTGATTTTATTCGCTTGCTAACCCCGCCGCAAACAGCGGGGAATGCTCTCGCTGTTCAGTTCAAAACTCAGGAAAAATCAAAAGGGAGGAAACAGATGACAAACAGTATTCGAATCGGCGGGTGTTTTATCATTTTTTTGTCCCTGTTGTTTCTGACGGTACCGCAAAACATTTATAGCCAGGATATTCGGGCTGTTCAAGTTGTGCCTGACCAGGAAAAACGTTCTTCCATACATACAGTTGATGGTTATGCCTATCTTGGAGAGAACATGACCCCCTCCCAGGCCCGTGCTGCGGCCTTTGCTACCGCAAAGAGACAGGCGCTGGAGGCCGCAAAAACCCATATAAAAGCGAAAACCAAGGTCAAAGATTTTCAGGTCGATTACGACATGATCTGGTCCAATGCGGAAGGCGCTGTCACAGTTCTCGAACAGAAAGACCACGGTCTGGATCCGAAGACCATGCGCTACCATGTCTGGATCAAGGCGGAGGTCTTGTATGATCTCAAGCCCAAGAAACCTGAAGGTTACCAGGCGGCAATTATGGACAGCGATGCGCCGCTTACCGTAAAAGTCTGGACTGAGAAAAAGCGCTACGGGACGGGTGAAAATGTCAGAATCTTCATTCAGGGAAACCGTGACTTCTACGCGCGTATTGTAGACATCACCTCAGGTGGGCAGATTATTCAGCTCCTCCCCAACGACTATCGCAGAATCAGCTTTTTCAGAGGTGGAGAAGTTTACACAATTCCGGACAAAGGAGATCAGTTTAATTTGCAAGTTGTGCCTCCGTATGGTGAAGACCGTCTCGTCGTATATGCCAGCGAGGTGCCACTTGGAGAGGTAGCCATGGATTCAGTCGGTCAGGGGCTCAGGCAGTATCGAGGATTACAGGAAAATCTTGCGGCGCAGACACGCGGCATAAAAGTAACAGGGAGCGGTATTGACACGGACAGTGGTGCGGAATTCTACGAGGCTACCTGGGCAATCACTACGAAGAAGTAAAAATATTTATGGAAAAGAAAATTACAACCGAACTTATAGCGGTACGTCATGGCGAGACCATCTGGAATGAAAAAGGTCTGATACAGGGGCACATCGATACCGATCTCAGCCCGCTCGGAATTCGGCAGGCTGAAGCGATTGCGGGAAGACTGGCAGAGAAAAAGGTTACAGCTATATACAGCAGTGACTTGAAGAGGGCGTATAAGACCGCTGAATGTCTTGCCGCCAAGACCGGGCATAAGATAATTACTGACAGCAGATTGAGGGAAAGATGTCTGGGTATTTTTGAAAGTTTCTCGATGGATGAGGTCGAACAGAAATATCCCGATGAATTTAATCTATATAAAACGGCTGGACCCGATTACATTGTTCCGGAAGGGGAGAGCAGAAGACAGCAGTTCGAACGCGCAATCGAGTGCATCAAAGAGATTGCGGAGCGTCATGCTGGAGGGTGTGTTGTTGTTGTGACCCACGGGGGAGTCCTCAACGGCCTTTTTCGATATGTCCTTGATATTCCTATTTCAGTGCCTACAAGATTTAAACTCTTCAATGCGAGCATAAATACATTTTCCATTGAAAACGGCACATGGCTGCTGGGCACATGGGGAGACGTCAGCCATCTTCAGGATATCGGCGTATCGGTGAAATGGATAGATGGTGATTAAATTACGGTTCCAATGTCAGGAGTTCCATTGGCCGCTCGATCAATGCCTTCGCACCGTATTTTAGTAGTTCATCCGGTGGCCTAAACCCCCATAGCGCTCCTACCGGGAACATTTTAGCATTAATGGCCGTTTTCATGTCAATCCCCGTATCCCCTAAATACAAAAATCGTTCCGGTGAAATGCCGAGATTTTCAGCTATTTCGTGAGCGCCACATGGATCAGGTTTTTGAGGGATTCCATCACGCTGACCAAGTATCATTTCAAAGCTCCAGTTGGAGAGGAGCTCATGAACACAGAGTTTGGTAAAATCATCGGATTTGTTGGAAAGTATCGCCATCTTAACCTGTTTGGCGGTAAGTGCATCGAGGAGTTCCGGTATGCCGTTATACATCTTCGTGTTTACGTTCCAACTGCGGCTGTAATTCTCACGAAACACCTTTACACATTCCGCTATGGTATCATCATTTCGTTTCTCAGCAGGCAGTACACGCGAGACAAGCGTGTTTATACCGTCACCGACAAAGTAGCGATACGCGTGTACCTCGTGCGAGGGGAAACCGTATCCTGTCAGCATACTGTTTGCCGAGTTGGCGATATCCTCCAAGGTATCAAGGAGTGTCCCATCGAGATCGAAGATTACGGCTTTAAAGTACATGTTTTTTTCTCACCTTCAAACACAAGCTTCGCTGAAAAACGGTTCTTTGGAGGGCATAAGCCACTCGTTGGCGCTTATTTCAATTTTCTTCTTATCTTTGGCTTTCCTAGGGATAATGCTGCGTGCGAAACGGATGCCTTCGTGCAACACCTTTCCTGCTGTGTCCTCGGCATTCAGGACATACAAAAGTCTGAGCTGTGTGTCGTGAACCCTGGAGATATTACCCCGGGAATTCTCCCATTTGGAATAAGTTTCAGGAGCCACTGATAAAAGTTCTGCCATCTCCTTGCTCTTCAGGCCGAGTTCCTTTCTGAGAAACCTGATTTCTGGTCCCGTCAATTGTTCCTCTTGACACACTATGTTTTTACCTATCAAAAGGTGAAGTTCCTCAACCTTGGGAATCTCAGGACCGCCTTCGCCGCACTCGATGCATTGATACTGGATTATTCCATACAGATACACATTATCCAGGCCGCATTCCACATAATGATATGACTTATCCTTGATAACCTGTAACTTCCCCTCACAATTCCAACAGGTCTGCATTTCTTTCCTCCCTTATTCCATTCCTCCAAGAACTGTAACAATAACAAGCAATTTCCTGTTCACTATTGCTACAACTACGGTTCCTTTATGGCCTTCTATATCTTTGCCATGTACGTGATATTTGTGTTGACCGTCTGGGTTTTCTTCCCTTTTTCTAATTTTGCCGTGCTTTAGAATATGGAATACATCTCGCGTCGTGTAATCCCTTTCTTTCATTTGCCCCCTTGCATGTGTTGAAGGGATAACGCTCCCGTATTGTGAAATTTTTCTGATAAGCTTTTCTGCTTCTTTGAAGGACAGAGGTTCCATGTGATTCCTAAATCCCATAACTAACATGCCTTTGTCAAGGGAAAACATAATCCTGAGTTAAGATGATAGCATATATAAATAGTATCGGCACAACTTTCTTAACCTTAAATTAGGTCTGCGGTCACTTTAACGCCCTTGTCTTCGGCTAATATTTTTGTTAAGGAGGCAGAGTTGGGGACGTCGGTTTTTAAATATATAAGCAATGTGAAAAACCGTATCTATTTTTCATTAATTTAAAGGACCGGGCATATATTCACTGGGCATCTTAAAATCATCATGACCTTTGTTCTTCTTCACTCTCGGTGGCTCAGTGCTTTGATTTAACTTTATATTGACCTCCCTTGATATAGGCCCTGCCGACATGAAACTTTTTTCAGGTATTTCTTTAGATATTTTCTTCATGACTTCTTGCATTACTTTGTTGGCAGTCATTCCAACAGCATTTATCGAATGTGAACCATTGGCGACCCAGACAATGTTACCTGTATTTACAACGATCATTTTAATTGATAAAGAAGCGTGGCATAGATTTGTGTTCAATACTCCCAACAACATGCCCATGTAATAAATGGGTGCTTGACTTGGCCGACAATTATAATTGCTTACCGAACCTATGACAATGGCATCAATACCACGAATTTGTAATGCCGACTTGTTAGATTCAGTCAGTCCAGACTGGACTAAAATTTCTTCATCAATTATGGATCTCAATTGGCTACGTTCAATTACATTATATCCTTTTTTTATAAATTCAAGTAATACCGTATCAGCAACCTCTTGACCTACCGTCGGATCGGACAAACAATCAAATTTTACAACCGCAATATTTTTATATTGTGAAAAATCGGTGCCAGGTTTTATGTAGCAGTTTGATGTTGCGCAACTTGCCAAAAACAATATAAAAATTAGCCATATCCACTTATGTCTGCAAATCTTCATGTCGATTCCCCTTATAATTCTAAAATCTCTATTGCTTCTTTCCTCCAAATTCCTATGAATTTTTTGTAATTGTCTTTGAGTTGAGCATCTTTTTCTATGTTTACTTTTACTTCTTTTGGGACTTTCAGTAGAAACAACCGAACGTAATCAAACCACGTATCTATATCTACGCTGAACAGGGTTGAAAGTTCCTCTAAGAATTTTCTTGTATAACTTATCTTGATATTTTCAATAAAGGATTTATACGGAGAGTCAGTCGCAACACTCATGTGATCGTTGAGGAGATCAACTGCATCCTCAAAAGCTCTGGTTCGCAAAGAGTGATGAATCTCCTTTTCAGATTTTTTTAAGAGATCAACAGCTTCTTTAATATCTTCAGATAATTGTTTTTGCATGGATTTACCTTCCCAGCCTAATGAGGAGGGTAACCAACCAAGCCAAGGAATTTGCCTGTAGGGCTGCAACGGATCTTGTGGCTTGGTTCACCCCATTGTTGGCCTATATATTTACTCAAGTTCTACTTGGTTGCGTAGTGCTTCGATAACTTGTTCTTTATGTTTTTGAGGCAAAGAACTTATTAAATCTTTCAAATATTCAACATAGTTAGCTGTGACATATTCGTTAATTATTAATGATGAAAGATCTTGAATGGTTTCCCCTTTTGCCTCTGCAATAGTTCTCAGTTGTGAAGCAATGCTACTTGGGATGCTAAATGAAATGGATTCAACCGTTTCTTCTACTTTTCTTGGTTGTCGCTCTACAGAAGATAATGCCTGCCCAGTCTCCTTAAAAAAATTATCTAATTTATATTGTTTAAAGGCATTAATATTTTTAGAGAGTAGATCCTTAAGTTTTTGATTGTTTCCCGCCAACCATTCCCTAAGCAATTCCATAAATTCATTAACATTATTTAAATTTAATCTTCTCCTGCATCCATCCGCGATTGTCTGATAACGTACTGAATATTTGAGGGCAATTTCTTTTACAGATTTTTGGTAAGCTTTCGATAACGACATACCATTTCTGTAATATTTTTCTGTGAGATCAAGGACTCCCAAAATCTGATCTAATGTTTTTTCCGTTAACATCCTACACCTCCTTAAAATCTTTAAATTGGCTCATTGTGTAAATATTAACGAATTTTCTTGAATCTGTCAAGAAATATTTACGTTTTGTAGAAGATGGGCCGGGGTAAATCTTTATCCTTGATAGTTCTCTACTTTGAAAAGTTTATTGCTTAACCACTGAGAGGAAGAGAATTGGGGGAAGTTGGGGGCAGAGTTGGGAACATCCGTGAAATATTGACATTCTCATCGACATCTTAGCATAACCTATAAGGATTGAGTCGATCCGCGAAGCGGTCGAACTCAATCCATTGTTCAATAAGCCCGATCTCATTATATAGGGTAATGATTGGCTACCGTAGAGAGGAAATAGAAGTTGGGGTTGTAG
>Ga0265592_1000212_pt1 | contig 33660 bp, 32 predicted proteins | sample saktaG_7_FD_190141 | JGI IMG/M metagenome (GOLD analysis project Ga0265592, IMG submission 190141) | Saline water microbial communities from Sakinaw Lake, British Columbia, Canada - sak_2010_1_5_120m | ecosystem: Environmental > Aquatic > Non-marine Saline and Alkaline > Saline ... | reverse complement strand
ATAAAGACAAAAGATCAAAGATCAAAAGTGAAAATTCTACCGATGTCCTTAATCTTTCTTCTTTAGTCTTTGATCTTAATAATCGCACTAGCGATTTAACTCTTTTTCCCGAAACAACAATCTCCTCCGACATCTCCACCCCAACTACCTTTCTCTCCCACCATCATTACATAATTGAACAAGACATTATAGTTGATGACGAACTCATCATACAACCCGGTGCAGTTGTACGTTTGAACGAAGGCAAAGAAATAACCAGCTATGGTACCTTTAATGCAGTAGGAGAATATGAAAACTTCATCTGGTTTACCAAGAATGATGGATTTTCCGAAAACTTGAGTACAATAGAACCTGACTCAAATTATATTTGGGATAGAGTTACCCTAGAGCCATATTCACAAGCGCAGGTCCAATGGAGTAAATTCGATTGTGCGAATATTGGATTGTTAAATCATGTGAATGGATTTGGGATTTCGGATTGTATTTTTAGTGCTAGTCAGTGTGGATTTAAAGCTGTGGATGTTGATTCGATGTTTTGTAGTAATTTGTTGTGTGAAGCGATTACAAATGAAACTGAAGGTGGGATTTATTTTGTAAATTGTAATTCAGGTAAAATTAATAATAACCTGTTAGTAAAAAACTCTACAGGTATAAAAGTAAAGGATTTATCTAATCCCTTAATGAAGAATAATTACTTTACTCAAAATGAATTTGGTGCAGAATTATGGAGTAGTAATTCTTCTTTTATCAATAATGAATTTTCATACAATTCTAACGGTTTAAGGATTTGTGGAACCACTTCTCCCACAATATATCTTAATAACATTCAATCGGATATCGGAATATATATAGGATTTAACGATACCTATCCAAACGCAAATCCTGAAATTAATTTTAACAATTTAATCAATTGCGGCTATACGATTTATGAAACGTTTTTTAATAGTAATGTTATAAATGCAGAGAATAACTATTTTGGCACTACTGATCCACTCATTATTGAAGAATTAATTCATGATAAAAATGATCTATCATCAACGGCACCATATTATAACACTTATGGAATAATTAATTATATTCCATTTTTATTATCGGAATATCCAAATGCAGGAATACAGGATGAATAAAAGAAGAAAGCATTAATAACAGGACAGGATGGTTCATATCTTGCTGAATTATTATTGGACAAAGGATATGAAGTACATGGGATTATCCGTAGGGCATCAACTTTTAATACAGAAAGAATTGATCATTTATTCAATAATCCTGAAATCCATGATAAAAAATTATTTTTACACTATGGCGATCTAACGGATTCCAGTAATTTAAACCGTATATTGGGAAAAGTTAAACCCAATGAAATATACAATATTGGCTTCCAGCTGTTGATGTATATGCTGAGAATAACTATTTTTATGCAAATGATGAAAATGAAATATCGGTTATTATATATGACAAAAATGATGTTGTAAATAATCAGGAAAATATTGGACTAATATTTTATGATCCATGGGAAGACACTCAAATTGATAGCTGTGGAATTTATTAGTCAAAAATGAAATAATTTGATATGTTGAAAAAAAAAGAATATTCATTAACTTCACAAGCAGTATATGTGTTTTTAGGAAAGTTTATACAATTTCTTTTTCAAATTATTGTGCCAGTAATATTAGTACGTTTATTCACAACAGAACAATATGGTCTATATCGGCAAGTAATTTTTATGTGTCTTTTAATTGTTCCGATATTAAGGTTTCATTTCACAAATAGTCTTTTTTATCTTTATCCAAATAAAAATAATCATGAAGAACAGAGTGAATTAATTTCACAAACTTTTTTTATTTTAATTTGTGTAGGTATATTTTTCTGCTTAATAGTTTTCATATTCCACAAATCTTTTATTTCATTAATTAATACTGAGAATTTTAATAAGATGGTTGTTCCTGCCGTATTTCTTATTACTTTATATGTATTTTCTTCAATTGTTGAGAATATATTTATTATTGAAAAAAAATCTAAACTAGTAATAAGTTTTTTATCAATTGATACATTTATTAGAACATTATTTTTACTTGCATTTGTATTTTTTTATCGAACTATTTATGCGGCATTAATTGCATTAGTAATACATGGTGTATTGAAGTTTATTTTCCTTGTAATATATCTTCTACATTATTATAAGCTAAATATTTTTAAGATACATTTAGGGGGAGTGAAAGAACAGTTGAAGTATGTCATTCCAATGGGATTGAGTACTGTGATAGGTACAATCGGAAAAAATGTTGATAAAATTATATTGATTTATTTATTAACATCACAAGATTTTGCCTTATATTCTGTTGGTAACTTAAGTATTCCTTTTATAGCAATATTGTATTTGTCAGTTGGTAATGTAATACTACCACAAATTAGTAGATTTTCTAAAAAAAAAGAAAACAATAAAACAATTCAATTATGGAAAAAAATGATAATAAAAAATGCTACTTTTACGATACCGACTTTGATTTTTTTCTTTGTTCAGGCAAATCATGTTTTTATTATTCTTTTTACTGAGAAGTATTTAGCAAGTGTTGGTGTTTTTCGGATATATATATTAGTTTTACTGATTCAAATGTTGGGTTATGGATATATACTAAGGGGGTATGGTAAAACGAAAAGTGTTTTTTATGCAAATTTAATAAAAACATTGTTCAGTATTGTATTCGGATTTCTTTTTATCAAGTATTTTGGAATTATAGGCGCAGCTGTTACATATGTCATTGCTTTTTCAATTAATGGTATATTTCAACTCTTTAGAACAAAATGTATGTTAAATATAAGTTGGTTAAACCTTTTGCCGTGGATGGATATTTTAAAATTATTTTTGGTTTCTCTACCACCAATTATACTGATAATATTAATTAATCAATGTAATTATTCGGATATTGTTTTAATTATTATAACTGGTATTGTATATTTTTCTATTGTATTTATGGCATTTGTGAAATTGGGGTACTTAAATATTAGAAATATTAAAGATTTAGCTAAACTAAATTAGTTTAATAAATGAAAATATTAATTATTATATCAAACTTACCTCCTTCTGGGGGAGCAGAGAAAGTGGCTTGGGATCTGGCCGTTAATTTAAAATACAAGCATGAAGTTCATGTTATCACATTTTGCAAAGAAAGTAAAACTGTTTATATTAATGAGGTCGCTGTACATTGTTTAAAACAAAGATCACATGCCCTTTGGTATTACATGACAATTGGCAGGAAACAAATTTTAGATATTGTAGACCAGATAAAACCGGACGTGATCAATGCACACATGCCTTCCATTATTGCATTTGTTCTGAGACATTATCCAGCAAAAAAGGTGTTAACACTTCATAATAGTGAATATAAATTTTATGTGAAGAGTTTGTCTCAAAAACTGGAACATAAATTTACCTTGAGAACGATTAATAGATTTGATCATGTAACCACTGTTTCTAGGCACATGCAGGCGTACTTCATTGAATTCTTAAAAAGAAATATCGAATTAATCACCAATGGAATTGATTTAAATTTATTTAAACATAATGAAAAATGCCTTAGACAACGAAATACAATTTTGTATGTAGGCAGATTAGTTGAATTTAAAGGTGTGAAAATTATTTTTGAAATGGCGACTAAACTTCAAAAATTCAATTTTGTTTTAATAGGCCAGGGTCCATTATATAAAAGTATTGATCTTCCAAATGTTTTTTTTGAAGGTAGAAAACAAGCCCATGAGGTTGCTATATACTATAATGAATCTTTTCTTTCCATATTTCCAAGTATTTACGAGAATTTTCCACTAGTTGGTCTTGAAGCAATGGCTTGCGGTTCAATAGTATTGGCAAATGACATAAAAGGATTTAGAGAATATATCGAAAATGGAGTTAACGGATTTTTAATTGATATGAAAAACCAAGATCAAGTTATCAAAAAAATTGAAGAAATTGAAAACTCAGATAATTTAGATTGCATAAAAGAGAATGCATTCGATACTGCAAGAAAATATTCTTGGGAAAAAATTAAAAACAGTTATGTGGAATTGTATTCATCGTAAGTAAAATATAAATATTGGGGCGATAGAATAAAATGTTAGAAGAAACTATTTCGATTAATCAATTGAGAAAAAAATCAGTAGTCATGCTTTTTGATATAAAAAATTCTCTGGATAAATGGAATGTAACTTATTGGTTAGATTTTGGATCGTTGTTAGGAGCCTTTAGAAGTGGTAAATCTATGCCGTGGGACGGTGATTTTGACCTTAGTACATTGGACTTGGACATAAATAAGAAAGAAGGACTTTGGCAGGAATTAAAGAAAAAAGGTTATCTGCTAGATTTTTCTCATAGCAATATCAAAATAATAAAAAATGATTGGAGAATTGGACAATATCGACTTGATCTTCATAGATATCATACTAATGAAAAAGATGATGCTGAATATGAATATGGTCGTAAGTATGTAAGAAAAATCGATTTCTTTTTGAATAATTTTATCCAGGTTTTAGATTTCCTCATGGTCCCTAATATTAAATCAAAGATAAAATATCCTACTTTTGGTATTCTATGCAGGCTCTTGCTGCAGAATGGAGTTGACCCAAATGAACTTGAAACTTTAGAACCTTTTAAGGTTATAAAAGGAAAATTTAATAGTCATTATGATTTAGTCATCCAAACTTCTCAAGTAGAAATTTTTAGTTCACCTCTACAGAGATTAACTAAATCCAGCAAACTATTTTATCATATTATTAAGATTTCACCTAATTTTTTAATAACAGGATTGTTCTCATTGCTAAATAATCATCTTCTCAGGTCTCCGAAAATTCCATCACGTAGAGTGTTCTTTCCTAAACGTTTTTATAATGCATTTACACCTATAGATTTTTTTGGTATGAAATTTAATGCTCCAAGTCCTACAGAAGAATATCTTGAAAGAATTTATGGAAATAATTGGAAAACTCCATTAGTTACTAAAAATAAAAAATATTTAAATAGGATAACTTATAAAAAATGAATACCACACCTTCAAATTACCAGGGAAAACTCGCAATTGTATGTATTCATGGCCTTGGAGAAAACGGCTTAAATACTGTCAGATCATTAGGAAGAGCAGGAATCCCCGTTGTGGTTATAGGTATACAAGGAGAACTTAATCTTGCAAAATATAGCAAATACTGTTCACGATTTGAAGAAATAAATTCATTTGATAAGAAACAATTGCTTGATAAATTATTTCAACTTCGGGATGAATTGACATATAATCCAATTCTTTTTTTTGATAATGATTATATGCTGGCTCTATTAAATGATTCAGAAGAAGTATTGAAATCTAAATTCAAGCTTACACAAGGAATCAAAGATTTTTCATTTAAAGATTATCAAATGAAAATGGCTGATGAAGCTGACGTAAATGTGCCAAAAACCTGGAAACCGAAGAGTTGGAATGGCTTAATGGAAATGAAAATTCCCCTCAATATTAAGCTTATTGCCAAACCTTCACAAGACGAAGGCAAAAAACCTTTTAAAACAATAGTTGCTAGTAATTTAGAAAAACTAATTGATTTAATTAAAAAGAAAACAGAATCAATAGATAAAATTATTATTCAAGAATATATTGAAGGTAAACAAGACAGCATATGGGCTGTATTAGGTTACTATTCATCTGATATGCAATTTTCCCCAATTTTAACAGCTGTAAAATATTCAATGTGCCCTCCACAAGGTGGAGTTATGGCTATTGGCAAAGTATTAGAGAATAACACTTTGACTGAAATTTCCAAGCGATATATAAGAAAATCTAATTATTTTGGTATTTTTGGTTTAGAATTTAAATACTCAATTTCTGATGGTAGTTATTATTTCATTGAAATGAGTCCTCGAACTGAAGGTTTTCACAATATTACAAAACTTATTGGTATTGATTTGCCGCTATGTGCTTATTGGGACTTAGTATTAAAAAAGAAACCATTTTACCAAAAGAGCAACAAATTGGGCATTTATTCTGGTTACTGGATAAATATTAGATATTTTGTGGAATCATTAGTGATTCAAAAGAGTGTTTCTGATCTTAGCAAACTTTTTATTGCATTAGCATCAAAAAGCCAGTTTCAACACTTTGATATAAAGGATCTTAAACCATTCTTTGTGGCATCACGATGGTATATCAATACTGCTTGGAAACATCGAATTAAAAAACTAATTATAGGTAAGATGAATGGCTAAAGGTATAAACATTTTATTAGGTGGAATAGGAGATGATGCCCATTCAGTAGGAATTACACTTTTATCTTTAGGATTATCTGAAGCAGGATTTGAAGTAGACAATATAGGTATTCAAAATCCGATTAATGATTTTTTCAAATCAGAACAAGACGTCCAGATAATAATGATATCCAGCAAAAACGGACATAGTGAATTGTATTTAAATAATTATGGAAAAGAAATATATGAACACACACAAAGCAATAAAAAACAAATATGGTATATAGGTGGTCATTTATCAATATGTGAAAAAGATGATGTTATAATTAACAAATATAAGAGAATGGGTTTTACTAGAGTTTTTCCAAATTTCATTACAATGGAAAATATCATAGAATACCTGAAAAAAGATATATATTTAAAAAAAATAACTCCTGGTATAGTTAGAACTTCACAAGCTGAAGTGATTGAAGATGAAGGATTAGAAAGGGTCTCAGATTCAAAATGGCCAATTGAAAAATTAATTAAAATTAGACCGAATGTTTTAAGAACTTGGAAAACAGGATTAGATATCGACTGGGGTATTATAAAAAAAGTTCACTCATTTCCAAATAAAAATCTCAATTTTGTTCAGAACAATAGAGGTAAAACACCTTTACTTCAACCAAGAACAGGAGTGGCCAGCATCTCAAAACAAATAAGAAAATTAATTGATTTGCAATCTTTAGGAATTGATGTTGCCTCAGTGCAACTTGATGCATCGACAAGAATTAAGAATTATAAGAAGGCTGAGGAAGGTGTACAGATAAGCGAATATAGGAAAAAATCATTTTTAAATGGTTTTCCAGTTCCAATATATGGTCAGGAAGGTGTAAAAAAAATTGTTGATTAATTAAAAATCCCATTTCAAATCAGGGGTGGAGCACCTGATCATAGGTTAACCTATGAAATTGCATTAGCTGGAGGTGCATCAGCTGTTGAAGGGGGCTTTTTATGTTATCTTTTTCCTTATGATAAAGATACACCACCTAGTGAAAGCTTGAAGAACTGGCAATATATTGATAGGTTAGCTGGATTTTATTATGAAGAACATCGCATAGTTATAAATAGAGAGTGGTTTGGCGTTCTTACTGCAAACTTAATTCCACCTTCTTTAGCAATAGTTATAAATATAATTCAGACAATTTTAAGTGCAAAACAAGGTGTAAAAAGCATATCTGTAGGTTATGCTGAACAGGGAAACAGATCACAGGACATTGCTGCAATGCAGGCTTTAAGGGAACTGAATCTAAAATACTTAAATGATTTTGGCTTTTATGATGTAAGTCTAACAACAGTTTTCCATCAATATATGGCTGCTTTTCCAAGTGATATTGAAAAAGCAGAAATGTTAATTTTCGAGTCAGCAATTACAGCGCAATTAGCCAAATCAGATAGAATGATGATGAAATCACCTGTTGAAGCAATCAAGATTCCATCGACAAAAGAAAATGAATTGGGTGTGAAGATTTGCAGGAATGGGTTTCTACACGCCAATGATATCCACTATTATGATGCAAAAGTAAACTTTGAAAAAAAGTATATATTTAAAGAAGTTGATGCAATAATTCAAAAGGTGATACAACTTGGGAAAGGTGATATAGCAAAAGGAGCAATAAAAGCATTCTCAAAAGGTGTCCTGGATATCCCATTTTCACCCAGTAGGTATAACAAGGGAGAAGTGATTTGCATTAGAGATGTTTCGGGTGCTATAAGATATGCTAAATTTGGGAATATGCCCTTTAGTGATGAGATTAAAGAATTTCATTTTGAGAAAATTGAAGAAAGAAAAACCAAACAACGAAAAAATAGCTTATTTCAAATGGTTGAAGATGATCTACAAAGAATTGCTCTGAATGATTTCAGTACGTGGCCATTAGACGATAATTATATTATTTAAATGTTTTTAAAAATAAATAATCTTATTCTTAAGATATTTAGAAAATTAATTAGCTACTTAAAAATCAGAATTCATTATGGTTTAGTTTTTTGTTATGATATTAATATAATTAAGAAGATTACAAATTCGAAGAGCAATGCAGAATTAATAAAGTCACCAATCAAAATTGTTCAATGTAATAACTCAATTGATATTTATAATTATTATAATAAAAATGGTAAATATATTCCTGAAGAAGTAATTGCTGATTGGCTGTTAAATGATTATAGGTGCTGGCTAGCATATAGCTCAAATGAAATAGCTGGGATTTCTTGGACATGGACAGGAAAAGTACATTTACAGGGTTTAAGTGGTAGAGCTTTTTCGAAAAAGAAGACAATCGAATTTGAAGAAGACACATTCTATATTTGTCATGTACATGTCGACCGAAAATACAGAGGACAGAATATAATGGCAAAACTTGAAATTGAACAGCTTAAATTTCATCTTATTGAGAATAATTATAGCAAAGGGGTCATTACAATGGGTATAGATAATATACCCAGTGTTAAAACTCAAACAAAATTAGGTGGTAAGTTAATTGTTGTATCTTTTATGTTGTTTTTATTGAATATTCAGTTTCGAAAGTATTTGTACTTTGATAGAAAAGAAAAATGTTGGAATTAACTGACTTGAACTAATCTCATATTAAGTTTATTAAATGATTTATAGTAACATTTTATTTGTCTGTAAATTAATTAAAAACTGTTTCTGATCGAGTTTGATCGCAATCAATTGATAAATTAATGTTGGCTTTTAGCAGGTTAGGTAAAAAAAAGTTCTATGAAATTTGTTTGATATTATCATTGTGTTTCAATAAACAATTGAATATCATTAACTTTTAACTTGATGGAGAAAAGATGATTGAGATTAAGAATACTGTGTTAATTATTGCGGCTGGTATGGGAAGTAGGTTGAGACCTTATACATCACAAACTCCTAAATCAATAATAGATATTAATGGAATGACAATGTTAGGTCAATCCTTATTCAACCTTAATGAAATAAATAATTCTGATAATATCATTATTGATAAAGTGCTTATTTGTATTGGATATTTAAAAGAAAAGATCAAGCAATATGTGAATTCACTTGAGTTAAAGAATATCAACGTTGAATTCATAGAAAACCCGTTATATGCAACTCTAAATAATAACTTTAGTGTATGGTTAGCACATTCTCATATTACAGACCAGCAATTGGTGTTAATTAATGGTGATATTTTTTATGATAAACAGATACTAATAAGTACTTTTCTTTCAAGATATGAGAACCTGTCTGTTATAGACTCCACAAAACCTTTACCAGAGGATGGAATGAAGGTTTTGGTTAATGATGAAAATAGAATTATTGCTTTTAGCAAAACATATTACAATGGATTTGGATGTACAGTAGGCATTCATAAATTCTCAACTGAAGGGACCTCATTATTTTTGAAAAAGATATATGATCATTTGGAAAATGGTATAAACACTTTTCATCATAAAGCGATTGATGACTTGATTAAATCAAATGAGTTAGATCATTATGCCTTGGATGTAAATGGCTTTGAATGGATTGAAATTGATGATGTTACAGATTTGCAATCAGCTAAGGAGAATTATTTTGAAGAATTATGAGATAATTCTAAATACCATAAAAAAACGACGAAGCGTGAGATCATTTATCAGAGACTTTGAAATCGGGGATGATGTCTTGATGAAAATTCTTGAGGCTGCAAAGCATATACCTTCAGCAAGGAATATTCAGCCTTTAGAATTTATTATAGTTAGAGATAAAAATATTCTAGAATCACTAAATACCGCTTGCCAGCAAAATCAAACTTCACAAGTAGATGTGGCAATTGTTATAGTGGGTGATTTGATTTTAGCCAGGAAAGTTGGCTCAATAAGTTCACATTCATACACAACTGCTGATAAAGGAAGTAATATTTTTATTTTTATGGATGCAGCAGCCTCAGCGCAGAATATTCTATTGGCAGCCTGCTCGCTGGGTATAGACACACTTTGGATAAGTAGTTTTGATGAAAAAGAAATTTCAAGAGTATTGAATATTCCAGAAACATATATTCCCTTGGTAATTATCCCATTAGGCAAAAGAAAGAATGAACCTTTTACCCCGCAGAAGAGACCGTTGATTGAAAGAATTCATCATGATACATTCCAAGTAATTAATCACGATTTCAGTTATCTTGAAATGTCGAAAAAGATAAATGAGGATAATGGTGAACTACAAAATTACACTCATGTAAATCTTCAGACTGCACGTAAGGAATTAACTAAACTTTTAGCTGCTAATTGTAACACTAAACAATCGGAGGAATTCTTACATTATGCCAACTCAATAGCAAAGAAATGTAAACTGATTAGCGAACAAATTAACAAAAGAAATAGCTTGCCTGTTAGTCCCAGCAAGCTAGAAGCTATAGGATTGTTATGTAGAATTGGGCTTATTCTTTCAGATAATATTGAATATGAAGAACTATATTGCTTTGACTACTTGAATAAAAATGGATTTAGCACAATTTCAAACATAATAGTTAGTCCAGTTATTGGATTAGAAAAAATCAGTTTTTATGTTTCGAAAACAAGTATAGAAATTGGTAATATTAGAAATTATGCTATAGATAGTGTTGAAAAAAAAATATTAACTTTTGTGTTACTTTCCACTAATTCAGATGGTGGTGATATTTATTTTGGAGACAAGATAAATGAGCTTGAAAGTAATTGCTCAAATATTGTTATTAAAAGCATGTACAATAAAAAACGGAACGAATTAACTGAAATCTGTTTAGAGATTGAAACTCTAGTTAATAAATAAGATGAAGCTGTATTAAAAGGATAAACTTAATTTGCAATACTTCACTTTGACTGTAGATACTGAAGCTGATAATGCATGGACTTCACCCGAGAAAATTGAGATGAAAAATTTCAAAGAGTTAATTCGTTTCCAAGAATTATGTGAGAAGTACAATATTATTCCGACATATTTACTAACATATGAATATGCTACATATAAACCTGCAATTGATTATCTAAAACCGAAAGCTTATCAGAGAAAATGTGAAATTGGTCATCACCTACATGTTTGGACTACACCTCCCCTCCAGAAGGAACAGAAAGGTATTGATATTGAATGGTTACATGCATATCAGTATGAATTACCAGACAATCTGTTTTACGATAAAGCAAATATGCTTTATAATACAATAGAAAAAAATTTTGGTTTAAAACCAAAATCTCATAGAGCTGGTAGATGGGGAATTGATAATCGTACAATTGATTGGTTGGTCAACAAAAATTTTCTCGTAGATACTTCAGTTGTTCCAGGGAAAGATTATACTGATAGTAAGGGTGTTTTTAGTAGTGGACCAAATTTTCAAAATCAATCTAGTAATTTTTTTTTTTGGAAAACTAATAAAAGCAAAATACTTGAAGTTCCTGTATCAGTCTATAATAATTTTTTTATTTTTAATAAAGCCTTTATTAAAAATATTTATAAATTTATTCCCAATAATAAAAAAGGGAGTAAACTATCCAACATTTCAATATTACGCTTAGATCCAGCTTATTCTTATTCTTTTTATAAAAATGCGATATCAGGAAAATTACAAAAACAATACATCGTAAATATGATGCTTCATTCTTCAGAGCTTGCTCTTAATTGTAGTCCCAAATCAAAAATAATGAAATATTATAAAAAAAACTGGCTTGTAATTGAACACGTTTTTAGAATTGTGAGAAAACTTAAATTAATTTCATGTTCTTTATCTGAAATTTCATTATTATATAAGAAATATGAATAAATTTATTACTTTTAAGGAAATTTATTTTGTCTTCTAATAAGGATTTCTTTTTAGCGTTATTTTTTATTTTAATTCTACTCGCTATAATTATAATATTTGCTCACTATGGAATATTAAATTATTTGTATCTATTTTTACTAATTTTTTTTATTTTTTTGCTTATAATAAGACCTGAGTTAATAATTTATAGTTATTTAGTAATATTACCTACTAACGGAATTGTTCCCGCCAAATACAACTTTGTTTTGTTTTTGGGGCTTGATGATATAATAAGCATTCTGGTATTACTTTATTTAATTTTTTATCGAAATTTAAGAAACCCCAAAAAGAATGTTCTTCAAAAATATAATATTTCATTGATTATAATTATGATAGTAATATACTTTCTTACTAATATAAAAAATTCATATTTTAATATTTATAATGGGGATTATTTTACAACAATTAAAATTTTATTATCCCTAATACTAAAATATGTTCCTTTAATATATATTTTGGTTAATCTCAATCGTGAAGATGTTAAACTGTTAACTTGTGTAAGATATGGTATTTATTGTAGCATGATTTTTCTTGTTATTTGTCAGTTTATAACACCCTATTTAGGAGGATTAGATCTATTTACCATGGTTGATTCTGAATATGCTGGACTTGCTAAAAACGTTACTAATGTTGAAAGATTTGCTGGATTCTATAATGGAGATTCAAATAGCTTCGGGGCATTTTTAGTAATGAATATTGGATTCCTATTTCTACAATTAAATACAAAAAATACAAAAAAATATTTAATTTATTTTTTTATAGGTATTGCTGTATTAGGAGTTTTACAAACGGCATCTAGATCTGCAGAAATTTCTTTAGTAATTATTACCTTAATGTTTTTATATAATAATAGAAGTAGTAAGAATTTTATTCAACTATTAATTCTTCTTCTATTAATTATTTTTAGTTTTGCTGGTTTTATTTCAAATCAAATATCAAGATTTCATAATGCATCATTCCAGCTTAATACTAATCTTGAAGGAAATAGAATAATGATCTGGGCAAATTATTTTAATTTTTTTAATATAAATCCTCAATATTTAATAACTGGTTCCCATGAAGAAATATATTTTTATGCAGCTCATAATGTGTACATTCAAACGATATTCAATGTAGGTATTTTTCCTCTTTTATATATGTTATATATACTTTATAGAATAATTATTAATGTAATTAAGGAAAATAGATATTTGTTGTACATCATTATTCCATTTGTGATTATTACAATGTATGTGGGCCAAATGTCAGAATTTGCCTTTTTTGTTCTGTTAATCACAGTATCCATAGTTGATTTTAGAAGAAAAGTGAATTTGAATGTAAAACAAACAAAGGATGAAAGTTAATATGAAAAAAGCACTTATTACAGGAATTAGTGGCCAAGATGGTTCTTATTTAGCAGAATTATTACTAAATAAAGGTTACGAAGTACATGGAATTATTAGAAGGTCTAGTTTAGAAACTCGAACTAGGATTGATCATTTATACCAAGACCCTCACTTGAAAGGAAGGAAATTCTTTTTACATTATGGAGATATGACGGATTCTTCTGGATTATCACATCTTATTAAAGCCATATCACCCGACGAAATTTATAATCTTGCAGCTCAAAGCCATGTAAGGGTATCTTTCGAGACGCCGGAATATACTGAAAACGTTGATGCCGCTGGAGCATTAAGGATATTAGAAGCAATAAGGACTCATGGATTTATAGGTAAAACAAAATATTACCAAGCATCAACGAGTGAATTATTTGGTAAAGTTAAAGAAGTCCCTCAAAAAGAAACTACTCCTTTCTATCCCAGAAGTCCATATGCAGCAGCAAAGATCTATTCCTATTGGATAACTGTTAATTATAGAGAAGCATATAATATATTTGCCACAAATGGAATATTATTTAATCATGAATCACCTCGTAGAGGTGATAGTTTTGTAACTAAAAAAATTGTAAATTCAGTTGCAGGAATTGAAAAAGGTAAGTTAAAGAAATTCTATATGGGCAATATAAACTCGAAACGCGATTGGGGTTATGCGCCAGATTATGTTGATGCTATGTGGAGAATGCTGCAAACAGAATATCCACACGATATTGTTATTGCAACAGGAGAAACAAATACTGTTCGTGATTTTATAGAACGTGCTTTTAAATATGTTGATATTGAGATTGAATGGCAGGGAAATGGAGTTGATGAAAAAGGCATTAATCCTAAGAATGACGATGTTTTGCTAGAAATAGATCCTTGGTATTTTAGACCTACAGAAGTAGATATACTTGTTGGTGATGCATCAAAAGCAAAAAAAATATTAAATTGGGAACCCTCTGTTCGTTATGAAGAACTTATTGAAATTATGATGAAAGACGCATTAGAAACAACATAAGGTAGATTTACATCTGATAATTAAGGATTATCAAGTGAATAATAAATATTTCGAAATTCCGATAACCATTCCAGACCTTTCAGGAAATGAATACAAATACTTATGTGATGCTTTTCAATCAACTTGGATCTCTAGTAGTGGAGAATATATTAATAAATTTGAGAATAAATTTTCCAGTTTTTGCGAAAGTGATTATGGTATAGCTGTATCAAACGGTACAGTTGCAATACACTTGGCTTTGGTTTCTCTAGGAATTAAATCAGGTGACGAGGTTATTGTTCCTGATCTCACTTTTGCTGCAACAATTAATGCAGTGTTACATGCTAACGCAATACCTGTTATAGTTGATATTGAGAAAGATAGCTGGTGTATATCTCCCGTAGAGATTGAAAAGGCAATTACTCCTAAAACCAAAGCTATAATTCCTGTACATCTATATGGGCAACCTGCAGATATGGATAACATCATGAAGATTGCAAAAGCAAATAATTTATTTGTTATCGAAGATTGTGCAGAAGCACATGGAGCAAAATTCAATAATCGCAAAGTAGGTTCTTTTGGAGATATTGGCTGTTACTCTTTTTTTGCGAACAAGATTATTACAACCGGTGAAGGTGGAATGTGTGTTACAAATAACCAGAAATATTATTCTAAAATGAGGAAACTTAGAGATCATGGGATGAGTAAAAACCAAAAATATTGGCATGATGAAATCGGATTTAATTATAGGATGACAAATTTGCAAGCTGCAATTGGTGTTGCGCAACTTGAGCGAATCGAAGCAATATTAGAGGAAAAAAAAGCTCTTGAAGCAAGATATAGAAAAGTCCTTGATGTATGTGAAAATATTCGTTTTCAAGAAAATGATTTAAACGAAAGAGAAAAAATTACTTGGTTAGTATCAATATTGGTTAATGGTAATAGAGATAATTATTTAACCAATTTGCATGAGAAAGGAATTGATGCCAGACCATTTTTCTATCCTTTGAGTATAATGCCTCCATATAAAGATTATTTATTCAGTAATAAAAATAGCGTTGAAATTTCACAAAAAGGTATAAATTTACCAACAAGCAAGAATGTAACTAATAGTATTCTTAAACAAGTTAAACAGTTATTTCTGGAGTATCCAAATGATTAATTCAAAAAGAGTACTTGCCCTTATCCCCGCGAGAGGAGGAAGTAAAGGTTTACCAGGTAAAAACATTAAAGTAATAAATGGAAAACCTCTAATCAACTGGACTATTAATACAGCTCTTAATACAAAAGAAATTGATAAAGTTATTGTCTCAACTGATGATAAAGCGATTGCTGACATTGCTAAAAAAGCAGGGGCATCTATTCCTTTTTTAAGACCAAAATATTTAGCACAAGATAATTCAGGTTCTGTGGACGTCTTATTACATGCGATTAATTATTTAGAGAGAAAAAATGAGGACTATGATTTGATTATGTTGTTAGAACCAACATCGCCTTTACGGAAAAAAGAAGATTTATCTTTAGCAATTAATAAATTCACTTCAAATTTTGAAAACTTTGACGGCATTGTATCCTTAGGGGAAATTCATTTAGAAAATCCTGTGATTACAAAGATTATCAAGAATGGATTTGTTTCACCATTCTTCGAATATAAATCAATATCGCAAAGACAGCAATACCCACGGGTTTTTTTCCCTTATGGTGTAATATATGCAGTAAAAATTGAATTACTGAAAAAAAATAAAACAATATATAATAAACACTCAATGCCATATATAATCGAAAGATGGCAAAACTATGAAATTGATGACTATTATGATTTTATTTGCATTGAACAAATACTTAAGTTAAAAGAAAAGGAAATATTGTGAAATTTTTAGTAATTGGATTAGGCTCAATGGGTAGAAGACGGATTAGATGTTTGCAAGCACTTGGCTATAAAGATATTGTCGGTATTGATCCTAGGAATGATCGTCGATCAGAATCCCTATCTAATTATTCAATAGATTCCTACAGTACAATATCGGACATTAATGTCTCAGATTTTGATATAATGATTATTTCAACACCTCCAGATATACATAAGACTTACTTGAAGATTGCCATCAAATACAATAAACCTACTTTTGTAGAAGCTGGGGTGATTTTGGATGATGCAATAACTATCTTGAATACTAATAGAAATGACACGTATATTGCTCCAAGTTGTACACTAAAATTTCATCCTCTTATAAAAGATTTGAAACATTTAATCAACTCTAAAAAATATGGAAAACTTTCAAATTTCACTTACCATTCTGGCAATTATCTGCCAGATTGGCATCCTTGGGAAAAAGTTTCTGATTTTTATGTTTCAAATAGAATAACTGGGGGGGCAAGAGAAATAGTACCGTTTGAATTGACTTGGTTGATTGACATATTTGAAAATCCTATTGATTTGAAAGCTTATTTTCAGAAAACCATTAATATGGGTGCTGATATTGAAGACACGTATTTATTTCAGTTAAAATTTGTGGAGGGATTAGGATCAGTAATTATAGACGTTACTTCTAGATTTAGCACAAGAAGCTTGATAGTAAATTTGGAAGAAGCGCAGATAAGATGGAATTGGGAAGAGAATAAATTAAAAGTTTATGAAGCAGAAAATAGGAGATGGGTAGAGTATTATCAATATACCGGTGAAGCTGAAAAGGGTTATAATAAGAATATCATCGAGCAAATGTATATTGATGAAATTGCAGCTTTTTTACTAGGAATCAGCGATAAAAGTAAATTTCCTAATAGCTTAAATGATGACGTGAAAATTCTAAAAATACTCGAAAAAATTGAAAAATCGGATGGAGGATTTAGCAGATGAACTATAGTGAAAAACTAAATAATTTAATACCAGGTGGAGCACATACTTATAGTAGAGGTGATGATCAATATCCATCTAATGCACCTAAAATATTAGCAAAAGGAAAAGGCTGTTATGTTTGGGATACAGAAGGTAACAAGTATCTCGATTATGGTATGGCGTTAAGAGCAAATACGATAGGCTATTCATATGAACCCATAGATAATGCAGCTATTAAAGAAATACAAAATGGTAATAATTTAACGAGAGCGTCAATGATTGAATTAAAGGCTGCAGAAGTGATTACAGCATTAATCCCTTCTGCTGATATGGTTAAGTTTGCTAAAAACGGTTCAACTGCTACGTCAGCTGCGGTCAAATTGGCTCGAGCCTATACTGGAAGGAAAATGATTGCACGCTGTGTTGACCATCCATTCTTTTCTTATGATGATTGGTTCATTGGTGACACACCTCTTATCAAGGGAATTCCTCAAGAGATTTATAAATTAACACTAAATTTTCATTATAATGATCTACCTTCGTTGAAAAAACTATTTGACGAGTACCCAAATGAAATTGCATGTATTATTTTACAACCAGCTGTAAACGAAAAACCTAAAGATGGTTTCTTGCACAAAGCAAAAGAGCTATGTCACCAAAATGGTACTCTATTCATATTGGACGAGATGATCACAGGTTTTAGATGGCATCTTAACGGAGCCGAATCCTATTATGATATCAAACCGGACCTCTCAACTTTTGGCAAAGGTATGGCAAACGGATTTTCCGTGGCAGCACTTACTGGTAAAAGAGAGATTATGAATCTTGGCGGGATTAAAGAAGTTGGTAAAGAGAGAGTATTTCTAGTATCTACGACACATGGAGCTGAAATGTCTGGCCTGGGTGCATTCGTAAAAACTGTAGATTGTTACAAAGAACTAAAAGTGGTAGAACACCTCTGGGATTATGGTAGAAAAATGATAGATGGCATGAACAATATTGCCAAAGATTTTGGTTTAGAAAACTATTTCATTGCTAAAGGTTATCCCTGCTCCCCTGAGTATTGTACCTTAGATCAATCGGGCAATAATTCTCTAGATTTTAGAACACTTTTTTCTCAGGAAATGATAAAAAATGGTGTGCTGATTCCCTGGATTGCTCTTAGTTACGCTCACAATGAGCTTGAACTTGAACTTACATTTGAAGCTACCAGGAAATCGTTGCAGATTTACGAACAAGCTCTTGATAAAGGATTAAAAAGATATTTAGTTGGTGATTCTATAAAACCAGTTTTCAGGAAATATAATTGATAAAAATTGCTTTAGTATCATTGAATCATGTATGGGAAAACAAACAAAAAAACAAGCAGAATTGTATTACATATATAAAAAAAGCTGCAGATCAAAAGGCAGAAATTGTAATATTCCCGGAAATGACTTTAACTGGATTTTCCATGAAGAGCCGTGAAATAGCAGAGGATATAGATGGATCAGAAACAATTGAATTCTTTCGGAAAATGGCCTTGGAATATTTTATAACAATAGTATTTGGTATAGTACTGTTTTCCTCAGAAAATCCCACAAACAATCTATTTGCTATATCTCCCGAAGGGAAAATACTGGTTAAATATACAAAGATTCATCCTTTTACATATTCATCGGAAGATAAGTATTATACCAAGGGGAATGAGCTTGCAGAGTGTACGATCGGAGGAATTACTTTTGGATATGCAATTTGCTATGATCTTCGTTTTCCAGAACTTTATCAAGCTCTATCCAAACAATCTAAAATAATAATAACAATTGCTAACTGGCCAAAAGCTAGAGTTGGCCACTGGAAAGTTCTTCTTAGGGCAAGGGCAATAGAAAACCAGTCTGTTTGCATTGGCGTAAATAGAGTTGGTGAAGATGGAAATGGTATCGAATATGTTAAAAGCTCTTTCGTTTTTGATCAATCCGGAAACATGATACTTCCAGAATTCTCTGAAAATGAATTTGATGTTTTCGATATTGATGTAGCAAAAGTTAATGAAGAAAGAGATAGATTTCCAATAAAAAATGATAGGCGTATAGATTTGTATAAAAAGGTACTATAATGATAGATGGAAAGATAGTCATTGTAACTGGGGGAGCAGGTTTATTAGGATTTGAATTTGTCAAAGCCATAGTAAATAATGGCGGGACAGCAATAATTGGAGATATAAACGAAGATGTTGGTAAACAGCGGCTGCAGGAAATATCGCAATCATCTGGCAAAAACAAAGCAGAGTTCCTGAAATTAGATGTTACTTCTAAATCTTCCATTAATGCTATGATTGAATTCGTTAAAAACAAATATGGTAAAATCGATACCTGGGTAAATAATGCTTATGCCAAGATTAAAAGTTTTAATATTGAGAAGAAGAGAGAATATTCAAACTCTTTTTTTGACGTAGATGTAGATGATTTATGTGAGAGCGTGAGTTTAAATATTGGTTCATATTTTCTCTGTTCTCAACTCATTGCCAAATATTTTATTGATCAGGGTTATGGAAATATTGTGAATATTTCTTCAATATATGGAGTAATCTCTCCCAGATTTGAAATATATTCCGATACTAAAATGACTATGCCTGTTGATTATGCTTTGAATAAATCTTCAATGATCCATTTTACTCGTTATCTAGCAAAATTTTTAAGAGATAAAAACATTATAGTCAATACAATAAGTCCGGGAGGGATATTTAATAATCAACCCGTATCTTTTGTTAATGCATATAACCAATTTGCTCTAAACAAAGGTATGTTAGATAAAGATGATATTAGCGGAACTTTAATCTTTCTTATTTCTGATTATTCAAAATTTGTGAATGGACAAAATATTATAGTTGATGATGGTTGGACATTATGATAAGTTTTAATAAAAAGATTCAAATAGGTAACAAAGAAATTTCTAATGATTCTCCCGTGTTCATTATTGCTGAAGCTGGAGTAAACCATAATGGCGATATTCATGTTGCAAAACAACTTATTGACGTTGCTGTGGAATCTGGAGTTGATGCAGTAAAATTTCAAGCTTTCAAGACAGAAAACTTGATTTTAGCTAATGTGGAAAAAGCAGATTATCAGAAAAAAACTACAGGAAGCAGTGAATCACAATACAACATGCTGAAAAAACTGGAGATTTCTAAACAACAAACTAGAGAATTAATGGATTATTGTATTAAGAATAGAATCCTATTCTTATCAACTCCATTCGATGAAACAAGTCTTTTGGAACTGGAATCATTGGGAATATATGCTTACAAGATTGCATCTACCGATACAACCAACTTGCCATTTCTAAAAAAGATTGCAAAGTTAGGAAAACCAATGATTTTATCATCTGGCATGAGTTATATGTCGGAGGTAAAAATGGCTCTCGAAGAAATTTATCCATATAATAAAAATGTGATATTACTGCAATGTACTGCCAACTATCCAATAAAAAATAACGAGGCAAATTTAAATGTATTGAAGACGTATCATAATGAACTTGATATTCTGCTGGGATATTCCGACCATTCGGAAGGTCTTGGCGCATCACCATATGCTGTACCGTTAGGAGCTAAAGTAGTTGAGAAACATTTTACTTTAGATATACAAAATGAAGGACCTGATCACCTGGCTTCACTTTCTCCACAAGAACTAAAGCTGTATGTAAAGGAAATCAGAAAGGTAGAGGAGTATCTTGGTTCAAAGATAAAAAAACCATCTTTTGAAGAAATCGAAACGAGAAGATCTCTGCAGAAATGTTTGGTTGCAGCCAGACGTATAAAAAAGGGTGAGTTGTTTAGTTTGGATAATATTGTAGCAAAAAGAACTAATGGGAATGGAATTTCTCCGATATATTATAAAAGTATTATAGGTAAACCAGCTAAATACAATATCTCTAAAAATGAGATAATCTATGAAAAATGAAATAATAATTATCGGTGCTGGTGGACATGTAACATCAGTTTTAAACTTGCTGAAGTACACCGAATATACTGTAATTGGAATATATGACAACTCTTATCAGGAAGGAAAAAATGAATTGATCAATGCAATTCCGGTTAAAGGTAGAATTGATTCGATTCCTTCAAGATATCAGATTTTATTATCGATTGGTGATAACCATGAAAGAAGAAGACTTTTTCACAGGTTTTCAAATCAAATCTTAGCAGATAACCTTATACATGAGCTATCATTTATAGAAGATCATATTGAGATGGGAATAGCAAATCAGATCCTAGCAAATTCGTACTTAAATGCAAATACAGTTATCGGCAATAATAATATTATCAATTCCAGTTCAACCATAGAGCATGAAGTCAGAATTGGTTCTCATAACCATATATCAGTGAATACTACGATTTGTGGAAGAGTTACGATCGGTGATTCATGTTTTATCGGAGCCGGTACTGTAATCATAGATAAAATAAATATTTGTAGCGATGTAACTATTGGAGCAGGATCTGTTGTTATCAGAAGTATTGAAGAACCAGGTGTATATGTTGGCAATCCATTGAGGAAAATCAAGTGATTTTTGTTTCATCATCTTGTGTTAAACATTCAAAAATTTCTCATTCTGTCAAAGAATTAGCAGAGCATGGTTTCAAAAATATAGAACTTTCTGGTGGAACAGATTACTATAAAAATTATATTAAAGATCTAATAGATTTGAAGAAAAAGTACAATCTTAATTATTTTATTCATAATTATTTTCCTCCACCTGAACAGCATTTTGTCTTGAACTTAGCTTCCTTAAACCAAACGATATTTGATAATACAATCAACCATTTCAAGATATCTATAGATCTTGCCAAGAAACTGGATATTGACAGAATAGGTGTTCACGCTGGATTCTATATTGATCCAAATGTGAATGAATTAGGGCATAATATAAGCAAGACCACAATAAACAATAGACGTAAGGCTATCGATAGATTCATAAATGGTTATTCTAGTTTGAAAAGATATGGAGATGATGTAATAATCTATGTTGAAAATAATGTGATTTCTAAAAGAAATTTTAAAACTTATAAGACAAATCCATTTATGTTAACAAATCTTGCAGATTATCATGAACTGAAAGACAGGATAGATTTTCCACTTTTATTAGACGTAGCTCATCTAAAGGTAAGTTGCAAAACTTTAGATTTAGGTTTCGAGTATGAATTGAGCGAATTGCTAGAACATTCTGATTATATACATATTAGCGATAATAATGGTGAAAGTGACACTAATAATCCAATAGATGAAAATAGTTATATGTTGCAGTATCTAAAAACAAGTAGATTAGACAATAAGAAAATTACTTTAGAAATTTACGATGATATTTATAAGTTAAGGAAAAGTTTTAAAATTATTGCGAATATGGAGGATTTTATTAAGTGACTGAAAAAAAGAATGGAGTTCTTTTTATAATTTTTTCACTAGGAAATGGTGGCACTGAAAGAATGATGATGAATGTATTGAATAAATGTGAGTTACCTCACAATGATAAAATCCTATATTTGTATAGTTATATTGATAATAATTCTTATGAAAAATTATTAAACAGTAATATTACAATATACAAACATCCGCGAACCCAAAAAAAATATAAACATTTTGTCCAAATCAGTAAATTAATAAAAATTATTAAAAATCATAATGTAGAAACAATTGTATGTTTCTCTTCAAAATCTGCATTATTGGCTGTAATTATAAAAAAAATATTCTTCTTTAAAAAGATAAAAGTAATTTCCCGACTCGGAGCTTTTTTCTTAAAGCAATACAGCGATACGAAAAACATGATAAAATATCACTTTTGGACTCATGTTACCCTTCATTTCTCCTATAGATATTCAGATAAAGTAATTTGTCTTACAAATGCTATGAAGAATGATTTAGTTAGTAAATCAGAAAAACTATTTGATAAAATTGTCATAATAAATAATTATATTGATACTGATAGAATTGAATTAGCACTTAAAAATCCCTTACCAGTAAAATATCAAAACTACTTTATTGCGGTGGGAAGATTAGAGAAACAGAAAAATTATTTTGGTTTGATTGAAGCTTTTAATATAATAAAAGACGAAATTAAAGAGAATTTATTAATTCTAGGAGACGGAGGTCACAAAACTATTTTAGAAGATTATATCAATCAAATCCAATGCTCGAATCGGATAAAATTATTAGGGTTTAAAGAAAATCCATATAAGTACATAAGTAATGCTAATTTTTATATTCTTAATTCTTATTTTGAAGGGATGTCAAATTCATTGCTAGAGGCAATGATCTGTAAAATTCCAATTATTGTTACTAATCATCCAGGTGTAGAAGATGTGATAACTAATGAAAAAAATGGATTAATCGTACCAATGGGTGATGATGCAACTCTTGCTAAAACTATTGTAAGATTATCAAATGACAAAGAATTACAATCAAATCTAGCTAAAGCGAGTTTTAAATCTGCAGTTAGGTTTACAAATACAATAGAGAAATATAGTGAATTAATTGATGAATTAAGAGATAACAAATGAAGATAGGTTTTTTTATAGTCAGCTTAAATGCTTATCATGCCCACATAAAGCCCTTTATTGATTACTTATCAGATGCAGATTATTCTTTTGTTATTTTTCACTTAAATAATTTATATACACCAGAATTTTCTATTGATGAATTGCCATGTTCAACAGTTAGCTTGTCAAAGATGTGTAATATAAAAAAAATATTATGTTATCATTCAATAGATTTTATGGTTTTTATAAATCCAGGTAGTTTATTCGACCTCTTTTTGATTGCCTGTTGTAAACAATTGAATATTACAACTATATATTATCAGCATGGAATTCAATTAGATTTTTCTTCGTTTAATCCAAACTCTTTAAATAGAAATAAAACGTTAAAGGCTTTTCTAATAAGAATAAAAAAATACTTTTATATCTATTTTTTTATTCTTAATAATATTTTTTTTTTTAAAAGAGCAAAAAATATTTTAAAAACTGTAACAATCAAAACATTACATTTACTAAATAAAAAAAATAAGAATGTTTTACCCAAATATGGTCTTAAATTCATGCATATAGATTATGCATTTGTATATGGAAAATTAGATAAAAAATATTTAATTTCAAGTATGGATATGTGTAATAAAAATATAATTTTATCAGGATATCCATTTATTCAACAATCTGAAAAGCTTAAGTTTTTAAGTAGGATTAAATATATTTTATATATTTCTTCTGGATTAAGAAAAGCTGGTGTCATTCCAATTGCTGAAAAAGAAGAAAGGGAGTTTTACTTAAATATAAATGAAATTGCATTTCAAAACAATTTCAAACTAATAATTAAAATTCATCCACAAGAAAACATAAAGTTATTTGAAAAAAATTTTGAGAATAATAAAAACATAATTGTTTATAAACATAAAAACTTAGCTGATTTGACTATTAATTCTGAATGCGTATTAGGAGACTATTCAACAGCCTTATTTTACGCAATTAAATATTACAAACCCATTTTGATCATTAGAAATAGATTTTTTCATACTTATCCTTTTGATTTAACTAAATATGATATAGGCAAAAAAATAGATTTAACTAATTTAGATATAGAATTAAAAAGATTAGGTTTAACTAGATATGAGAAAAAGAAATATCAAGATTTTCTACATAATCACTTACTAAGTCCATTTAGTGAAACATTATATAAGATTTTTTATGATCATTTAGAAAAAATAAGAAAGGCATGAAAATTAGGTTAATTGAATTTGTTATGAAGCACGTATTCATTAAACTATTAGATTTACTTATTTCTACAAATATTTTGAAATGGTATAAACTAATAGCTGAATTGCGAGGAAAAAAAACATCTGAAATTTGCGACTGGCAATTCAAAAGATTAAAATTTTTATTAAAACATGCATACAATAATACAGTCTATTATCGAAGACTATTTGACAATTTAAATTTGCAACCCAATGATATCCTTTCTTTAAATGATTTAAATAAAATTCCACCTCTTTCAAAACAAGACATAAAAAAGAATTTTGAAAACATAAAAGCTCGAAATATAAAAAAAATTCCTCATTTTTTCAAATCTACGGGTGGTTCTACTGGAGATCCATTGCAGTACATTTTAGATAGAGATTCGTGGAGTTTTATTTTTGCTAATCGATTACAAGCATGGGAAAAAATAGGATATACTATTGGGCAAAGATATGTTGCTTTAGGGAGCTCTTCATTGTTTCCAATAAATAAACGATCAATTAAAAATCGACTATATAATTTACTTATTGGAAGAATTCCTGTTAATGCTGTTAATTTATCAGACCAAAAATTAGAAATTATTGTAACTTTGTTACAGAAAAGAAAAATTAGATACATTTTCGGATATTCCTCAGCATTATATTTGCTTGCAAAATACGTTATTACTAATAATATATATCTTAAACACATAAAAGGTTGCATATCAACATCAGAGATTTTATTGGAAAATTATAGGGAAACAATTATTCAAGCATTTAATTGTAAAATAATTGATGCTTACGGAGCTTATGATGGAGGCATTAACGCATACAAAATCTTTGATGATTTTTATAAAGTGGGTTATAATTGTTATATTGAAACAAAGAAAACAAATATTGAAAAAATAGACAATGAATTGTTAACAACAGATCTATTAAATTTTGCATTTCCGTTTATTAGATATAGTATAGGGGATGAAGCAATAATATCGAATAAAGGGATTAAAAATTACAAAGGTCAAACCATAACTAAGCTGATGGGACGAACACCTGATATTATTAAACTTAGTAATGGAAACATTCTTACAGGACCTGGATTTACAATACTATTTAAAGATCTCAATGTTGATGCTTATAGGATAGTACAAAAAACTGAATTAGAAATAACTTGTCAGATATTAGTAAATAAAAGTTTTGTAAAAAAGGAAGAAATCTTGATTTTGAATACATTAAAAAAACATGCGGGAAAGGAATGTATTATTAATATTGAATATGTTAAAGATTTTAAGATATTAGATAGTGGTAAATTAGGGTATTTTATTTCAAATTAAATTGAGAAAATCTTAGAATTTATCAGGAATTTTTACTTGATAAGAATCTATTTGTTAGAGTTTATTAATAGAGCCTGTCCAATTATGGAGTAGTATTTACTTAGTACCAATGAAAATAATAAGCATGTTTTTATATTACTTAATTTTTTGCAAACTTCCCAGTAGCTATTTCCCTTTTGGCAAAGTGTTTAACAATTTAAGAATATTTTTTCTCAAGAATTTTGTTAATATTGGAAAATTTAATAAAATACAAAGTAGAGTATATTTAGGTGATGGATCAGATGTGTTTATAGGTAGTAATTGTCAAATTAATGAGAATGTTAAATTGGATAATGTTAAAATTGGAAATTACGTTATGATTTCTCCTGGGGTTACAATTTTGGGTAAATTGCATAAAACGGATAATGTAGATATCCCGATGGTAAAACAAGGTCAGTTGAAAGCAGAACAAACGATAATTGGTAATGATGTATGGATTGGTACGAATGCAATATTGATGCCTGGGATAAAAATAGGTGATGGTGTAATAGTTGCAGCTGGTGCAGTTGTTACAAAAGATTGTGAAGCTTTTTCCGTTTATGCTGGCGTTCCAGCGAAACTAATAAAGAAAAGAATACTAAATAATGAAAAATAAAATTTGGTTTGATTTAGATAATTTACCTCATGTTTCTCTTTTTCGTCCGGTTTTCGAGGAATTAGAAACACGAAATATTAAATATCTCGTAACAGCAAGGGATTTTAATCATACATTGGAACAACTTAAGTATTGGAATATTAATCATACTGCTATTGGCTGTCATGGAGGAAAGAATAAGTTTAAAAAGATATTAAACTTGTTTGAAAGGTCATATCACTTAAAAAGGTATATCAAAAGTTTTGATAATATTAGTTTAGCTGTAAGCCACGGATCAAGAACACAATTAATTGCAGCTAAACTAATGGGAATTAATTCTATTGTTATGATGGATTATGAATATACTGAAACAAAAATATTTAATTATTTATCAACGTATATGCTTATTCCAAAATTTATTCCAAAACATAGACTTTCTTCGGTTGGTATTAATCTTAAGAAAGTAATTAGATATAATGGTTTTAAAGAGCAAATATATTTAAATAATTTTAAGCCGGATAAAAATTTTAGAGATCAAATTAATATTTCAGATGAAGCAATATTAGTTGTTATAAGACCGCCTGCTTTAGCAGGTAATTATCATGATCCTAAAAGTGAAGAATTGTTGATTAGTGGATTGAATTATTTTTCAAATATTGAAAATACTATTTGTTTAATTTTAAGTCGTACTTCTGAGGATAAAGATTTCATTTTATCCCAAATTGCTACTAGTAATAAAATTAGATTCTTGGACAAACAGGTTGATGGACTCCAACTTCTTTATTCAGCTGATATTACTGTAAGCGGTGGTGGAACCATGAATAGAGAGTCAGCGCTTTTAGGAACAGAATCTTACAGTATATTTACTGGCAGAAGACCGTATTTGGATGAATATCTTGAAAAGCAAGGGAAATTAACATTTATCAATAAACCCGATGATTTTTATAATATTCATATAAAAAGAGATGGGGGAAAGAAATTTTTCAAAAATAGCATTCAATTAAATTTAACCAAAGAAATTGTTGATATAATTATAGAGAGAATGGATTAAATGAAACTACCACTCCACAAATCTCTCCTTTTCATCCATGATATAATAATTATAATTGCTGGGATAATTATTTCTAATTATTTCTATTTCCATCATAGATTATTAAATTATAGTGAGATCTCTTATGGGCATTTATGGGGATATGTTATATTATTTTTTACTATTATGGTATTTTTACAGGGGAATCATCTTTATCAATATCAAATCATTCTTGACCGTTCACGCCATACCCTTGCTCTGCTCAAGTCACTTTTTACAAGTTTGATTGTCTTAGTATTTATGTCCTTTATATTGAAGATAACTGAAATTACTATGAGCAGAATTCTTTTAGGGATAACATTTACAATCCTGTTTATATTATTTTTCATTAGCCGAGTTATAATTGTTCCACAAATTTACTATTTGCTGGTAAAAACTAAAAAAATAAATCGCAACTTACTTATTATTGGTGCAGGTGAATTAAGCATAAAAAAGGCACGATATCTGAAGGTAGATAAAAGATCTTATTATAATATTTGTGGATTTCTCGATGATGATGAATCCAAACAAGGGAATTCTTTTATAGATATTCCTGTTTGGGGAAATACAAAGGATTTGAAAAAAATTGTTGATTTAAATAAAATTAAAGAAATTCTTATTTCTATAAATAATATTTGCTATGAAAGGTTACAAGCAATTATTGATTTGTGCAAAGAAACGCAATGTACAACTCATATAATATCCGAATTATATAATATTGTATCTGAAAAATTAGAAATTGAGGAAATCGCCGGTATTTCTGCGTTTAGGTTGCAACCATATAATCAGAAATCTGGCTATGAGATTATTAAAAGAATTGTTGATGTTGTAATTACCGTTTTGCTAATTATAGTTTTGTCTCCTATTTGGATTGTAATTGCATTTTTTATAAAGATTTCCTCAAGAGGACCTGTTTTTTATAAGGCAAGAGTAATTGGAAAAGATGGTAAAGAATTTGATATGTTTAAATTCCGTTCAATGTATCATAATTGTAATCCAAAACCTCACAAAGACAAAGTTAAAGAAATGATTAATGGGAATGGAAATACAAAAAAATTAAGAGGAGATTCGAGAATTACACCCATCGGTAAATTCCTTAGGAAATACTCTATTGATGAATTTACACAATTATGGAATGTTTTAAAAGGAGATATGAGTTTAGTTGGTCCTCGTCCTAATGTAAGATATGAATATGATTTAATGGAAAATTGGCAAAAGAAGAGACAAACTGTTTTACCGGGCATGACCGGTTTATGGCAGGTAAGAGGTAGAGATGAAGTTACATTTAATGACCAGGTTATCTTGGATTTGTATTATATTGAAAATAGGTCGTTAAAACTTGACTTGGAAATACTACTTAAGACCATTCCTGCAGTAATTTTTGGGAAGGGAGGAGTATGAGAGATATTGTTGTTTTAGAATTTATAAAAAAACTTAGGAGTACATTATGTCCAAAGAATTAATTATTCAGATCGTTATTAAGTGTGTTGATGAATATTTTGATTCTCAAGATATTTCAGAATCTGCCAGTAAAAATACTGTGCTATTTGGAAACAAATCAATGCTCGATTCGATTGGTTTGGTAAGTGTTATTGTTGATATTGAATCAAAATTTTCAGATGATGATATTGAAATATCTCTAACTTCTGAAAAAGCAATGTCTCGCCGAAATAGCCCTTTCAGAACCATTTCAACTTTAGCTGAATTTATTAAAGAACAAATTGAGGGGAATGATGAATAAAGTAATTGTAATAACAGGTTCAAGACAAGGTATTGGTCGATATTTAGCTGAGTACTACTTGAATAAAGGATTTGTTGTAATTGGCTGTGATCTTTTCGAAACCGACTTGGAGCATCTGAATTATGAACATTTCTGCCTAGATGTTGCAAATGAAAATGAAGTAAAGAAAATGGTCTCTAAAATTGCAAAGAAATATAAACGAATTGATTATCTTGTTAATAATGCAGGCATTGCTTCTATGAATCACAGTCTTTTAACACCACTATCCACTGTTGAGAAGGTTTTTAGAACTAATGTATTTGGCACATTTCTTTTTTGCCGTGAAGTAGCTAAAGTAATGATTAAAAACAAATTTGGTAGAATTATTAATTTTAGCTCAGTAGCAGTCCCACTTGATCTCGAAGGAGAAGCTATTTATGCTGCATCGAAATCTGCAATCGAGAAATTAACAACAATTTTATCAAAGGAATTTGGGAAAAATGGAATTACAGTAAATGCAATAGGACCTTCTCCAATTAGAACCGCACTACTAAAAAATGTGAATGAAACAAAACTAAATGATCTTCTTAAGCAACAAGCAATATCCAAATTTGGTTCCTTTGAAGATGTTGCTAATGTTATTGATTTTTATATTTCAGAAAAAAGTGATATGATAACTGGACAAATAATTTATTTGGGAGGAGTATTTTAATGTTTTTAGATTTCTTGTTTAATATTTTCGAAGAAAATAAAGAGAATAATGCTTTTTTCTGGCGGGGAGAGGAATTTACATATGAATGGTTAAAGTCGCAAATTGTTAAGGCTCAGTCATTTTTGAAAAGACATGACATCAAATTTGGCGATGTTGCAGCAATCCGTTCTGATTTTAACCCATTTTCGGTTGCATATTTAATAGCTTTAATTGAGAATGGGAATATAGTTGTTCCTATTAGTTTTGCTGTAAAAACGTTAGAAGAATTCTATGATATTGCAGAAGTAGAATCTGTGATTGAAATGAAAGAAGAAAAACCGACTGTAATGATAAGAAACATAAAACCATCTCATTCAACATTAATATACTTAAAAGAAAAAAAACATCCAGGTTTGATTTTGTTTTCCTCAGGTTCAACTGGAAAAAGTAAAGCAGCTGTTCATGATTTTGTGCCATTGTTAGAAAAATTCAAAGTAAAAAGAAAATTATTAAAGACGATTACTTTTTTACTATTCGATCACATAGGTGGAGTTAATACTTTATTCTATATTTTATCTAATGCAGGAACAGTAATTTCAGTAGAAGACCGAAGCCCTGAAAATGTGTGCCTCATGATTGAAAAATATAAAGTTGAATTGTTACCGACATCACCGACTTTTATAAACATGATTTTGATGAGTAGAGCTTATGAAAAATATGATATTTCTTCCTTAAAAATGGTGACTTATGGAACAGAGTCAATGCAAGAACAAACATTGAAAACATTTCACAATCTTTTCCCAAATATAAGACTAAAACAAACCTATGGTCTTTCCGAACTTGGTATTCTACGCTCAAAATCGCGTTCTGACGACTCTCTATGGGTTAAAGTTGGTGGTGAGGACTATGAAATAAAAGTAATTGATGATATTCTTTATATTAAGGCAAAAACGGCAATGTTGGGTTATCTAAATGCCCCATCCCCATTTGATGAAAATGGTTGGTTTAATACTCAAGATAAAGTTGAAGTTGATGGCGAGTGGATAAAGATCTTAGGAAGAGAAACTGATATAATAAATGTTGGTGGTCAGAAAGTATATCCCGTTGAAGTTGAATCAATACTTCTTGAAATGGATAATATAATTGACGTAACAGTTTATAGTAAAAAGAATCCAATTATGGGTAATGTCGTTGCAGCAAAGATAAATTTACATAACGAAGAATCATCTGTGGAATTAAAGAAAAGAATAAGAAAATATTGTAAGGATAAATTAGAATCCTATAAAATTCCTATTTATATAGAAATTACACGGGAAAAGCAGATTTCAGGTAGATTTAAAAAAATACGATAAAGGGATGTTGGAAATGAAAGGTAAAATATCATCAAAAGCTGTTATTGGTGAAAATGTTAGTATTGGTGAATATACAATTATTCATGATAATGTAATTATAGGTAATAACTCAATAATAGAAGATTTTTGTATACTAGGTTATCCAACAAATCTATCAAACGAAAAACCTTTAATAATTGGAGAAGATTCTCATATAAGAAGCCATTGTGTTTTTTATGAAGGTTCCATATTAGGGAATAACTTGGTGACAGGTCATTCAGTTCTAGTAAGAGGAAATACTAAAGCTGGCAAATATTTACAAATCGGTAGTCAGAGTGAAATTGAGGGTGCTTGTCATATCGGTAACTATGTTAAAATACATACTGGAGTACAGATTTCAAAAAAAACAAAAATTGGAGATTTTGTTTGGTTATATCCCCACGTTCAATTTACAAACGATCCATTACCTCCATCTATTTATTGTGAAGGTGTAATAATAAAAGATTTAGCAGTAATTGCTACTTCTTCATTATTGCTACCTGGCATCGTGGTTGGATTAGGTAGTTTTGTAGCTGCTGGTAGTTTAGTTAATTCTGATGTGCCAGATATTATGTGTGTATATGGAAATCCCGCTAAAACATTTGCTCGTATAGATCAACTTGTAAATTATAAATACAAAATATCTAATCCGTGGCCAAAACATTTTAGAGATGGATATCCGGAAGAAAGTTTTCCATTAATGGATAAATTATTAAAAAGAATTGAGAACTTAATAAAAGAAAAGAAAGATTAGGAGTGTATTATGTACAATTTTATTGTAACTGGGGGATGTGGATTTATTGGGAGTCATTTTATTGAATTATTATTATCAAAAGGATATTCGGTTCTTAATATTGATAAAATGACCTATGTCTCATGGGATAATATTGGTTTTGAAAATTACAAGAATTACGATTTTTGGAAACAGGATATTTGTGAAATTACTAATCTTCCAAAATCAGATTATCTAGTAAATTTTGCTGCAGAGAGTTTTGTGGATAATTCAATCGAAAATAGTGAAGTTTTTTTCAAATCCAATGTCCAGGGTGTCCATAATTTACTTGAACATATTAGAATGAAAGCAAAATTTGATCGACCTGTTTTTGTTCAAATTAGCACTGATGAGGTTTATGGAGATACTGAAGATGGGAAATTTACAGAGAAAGATATATTGCGCCCAAGTAATCCATATTCGGCTACAAAAGCAGCAGCCGAAAAGTTCTTGATCGCATACAATCGTACTTATGGAATTGATTATATTACTACTAGATGTAGCAACAATTATGGCAATCGCCAATATCCTGAAAAATTAATTCCCAAAACTATAGAAAGTGCGCTGAATAATCGTAAAATGACTATACAGGGGGATGGATCCTATATAAGATCATGGATTCACGTAAAAGATCATTGTGAAGCAATTTTGAGTTTAATAGAGAATAATTGTTATAATGAAATTTTTAATATATGCTCTGGTACTGAATTTTCAAATCTTGAAATTGTGAACATGGTTTTTGATGCTATGGGCATTCAACCGAATTTACAGTTTGTTGAAAATAGATGGGGACAAGATGTAAGGTATGCTATTTCAACAGAGAAGTTAAATAAAAGAATATCCTGGAAACCTAAATATGATATTAGAAAAAGTATGCATGAGATGATCAAATTTTATAAGGATCATAAATGAAATTAAATACAATCCCTAAGCATTCTGATCAAAGGGGTTTTTTAATAGAGTTTATTCGGGAAGATGAGAATTTATTAAATTTTAAAGGGCAAATATATGCATCAACTATCAGTCCTGGAGATATACGAGGAAATCATTATCATAACGAGAAAACAGAAATTTTCTGTGTTATGAAAGGTAAACTAAAAGTATTGGTTCAACAAATTGATTCAAACAAG